>OLNK01000028.1_pt1 | contig 218855 bp, 199 predicted proteins | sample 1672791 | NCBI WGS metagenome assembly OLNK01 (sample SAMEA3136724, study PRJEB25190) | human gut metagenome | biome: human gut; feature: human-associated habitat; material: faeces | place: Austria | collected 2013 | reverse complement strand
ATACCTGCCTGTCACGCAGGGGGTCGCGGGTTCGAGTCCCGTCCGTTCCGCCACTTATTAAAAGCCCTGAGCATTTGCTCAGGGCTTTTTCTTTGCCTGTCGCTTTATTATTGCTTTTTTAGCAAAAATCCTCTGCGTTTAGCGCTCTTTTTCTCAATCCTCTCGTTGGTCATAATTACCCTCGTTAACCGATATGAATGAATAAAGAGGAAAATCATGACAATCCCTGCATTTGGTCTTGGGACCTTCCGTCTGAAAGATGACGTGGTTATTGCATCTGTAAAAACGGCGCTTGAGCTTGGCTATCGCACCATTGATACCGCGCAAATCTATGATAATGAAGCTGCTGTGGGTCAGGCTATTGCTGAAAGCGGCGTTGCGCGCGATGAACTGTTCATCACCACCAAGATCTGGATTGAAAATCTCAGCAAAGACAAGCTGATCGCCAGCCTGAAAGAGAGCCTGCTGAAGCTGCGGACTGACTATGTCGACCTGACGTTAATCCACTGGCCGTCGCCAAACGATGCCGTTGCCGTCGAAGAGTTTATGGCCGCGCTGCTGGAAGCGAAAAAGCAGGGGCTGACCCGTCAGATTGGTATTTCTAACTTCACCATTCCGCTGATGGAGCGGGCAATTGCCGCCGTTGGCGCAGAGAATATCGCGACCAACCAGGTTGAACTCTCTCCGTACCTGCAGAACCGCAAAGTGGTTGATTGGGCGCGTGAACACGGTATACATATCACCTCTTACATGACGCTGGCCTACGGTAAGGCGCTGAAAGATGAAGTGATTGCACGTATTGCGACGAAACATAATGCCACGCCGGCGCAGGTTATCCTGGCCTGGGCAATGGGCGAAGGTTATGCGGTAATTCCGTCTTCGACGCGGCGCGAAAACCTGGCAAGCAACCTTAAAGCTCAGGATCTGCAGCTTGATGAAGACGATCGCCAGGCGATCGCCGCCCTGGACTGCAACGATCGTCTGGTTAGCCCGGACGGTCTGGCGCCTGAATGGGACTAATCTAATCCCCCTCTTACTCTACAACCCTCTTACAGCTCCTTCGGGAGCTGTTTTACATGTTCGCTAAGAAAGTCGATAAAGGCTCTGATCCGCGTGCTTACGGCTCTGTCGCTGTAGTAAACCGCGCTAAACGGCATTTCAACCGGCAGCCGTTTATCAGCCAGCAGTTCGACAAACGCCCCTTCAGCAATTTCCTTATCCACCATATAGTCCGACAGACAGGCGATTCCGTTACCGGCCAGGCACAGCTGCTTGAGCGTTTCTCCGCTATTGGAAGATATCTCGCTTTCGATTTCCAGCAGCTGGCCATCGCAGCAGGAGACTGGCCAGGTATTCAATGAAGCAGGTTCGCTAAAACCGAGGCATTGATGATTTTTTAGCTCAGCGACGCTTTGCGGCGTTCCATGGCGAGCAAGATAGTCCGGTGAAGCGATTATTTTGCGGTAGCTATTAAACAATGGCCTGGCGCGCAGGCTGGAATCGGTCAGCGTGCCGGCGCGGATCGCGACGTCAACTTTCCGCTCAATCAGATTGATAAAGGTTTCGGACGAGACCAGCGTAAGGCTCATCTCTGGATAACGCTCGCGGAAGGGTCTTATCAACGGCATCAGGAAATGCAGTATCACCGGCGTCGCGGCATCAACCCGTAATAGTCCTCTTGGCGTCGTACGACTCTCCAGAAGTTCATTTTCGGCAGCGGCCATCTCCTGAAGCACAATCTGCATGCGACGGAAATAACGCTCTCCTTCTTCGGTCAGGCTTAGCTGACGGGTCGTACGGTTAAGCAGGCTCACGCCGAGCTTTGATTCCAGCTTTTTCACCGCCCGGCTGACGGCGGAATTGGCCTGACCTAGCTGTTCCGCTGCGCGGCTAAAGCTGCCGCTCTCGACCACGGCGACAAAAATGGCGATTTCTTCTGAGGTAGCTCTCATTATTGCACCTGTGGCAAAATTCTATTGATACTTTGGCTATTTTTGTTATTAAAGCATCTCTTCATACTACGTGTCATCTTAATCATGTTGATACGGAGTACATTATGCCGCTGGCGCTACTTGCCTTAACTATCGGTGCCTTTGCTATTGGCACGACCGAATTTGTCATTGTGGGCCTGGTGCCCACCATTGCGGAACAACTTGCTATTTCGCTACCCTCTGCGGGGCTGTTGGTTTCTATCTACGCGCTCGGCGTGGCGATTGGCGCCCCGGTGCTCACCGCGCTGACCGGGCGTATGCCGCGTAAGCAACTGCTGCTGGCGTTAATGGCGCTGTTTACCGCCGGTAACCTGCTGGCCTGGCAGGCGCCGGGTTATGAAACTCTGGTTCTGGCACGCCTGCTGACGGGACTGGCGCACGGGGTATTCTTTTCGATCGGATCAACAATTGCGACCAGCCTGGTTCCGAAAGAGAAAGCGGCTTCGGCGATTGCGATTATGTTTGGCGGTCTGACCGTTGCGCTGGTGACCGGCGTACCATTGGGCACCTTTATCGGCCAACACTTTGGCTGGCGCGAGACGTTCCTTGCCGTGTCGATCCTTGGCGTAATCGCGTTAATGAGCAGCCTTATCCTGGTGCCGAATAACATTCCCGGTCGTGTCAGCGCCGGTTTGCGCGCTCAGCTCCAGGTTCTGACTCATCCCCGTTTACTGATAATCTATGCCATTACGGCTTTGGGATATGGCGGCGTATTCACCGCTTTTACCTTCCTGGCGCCGATGATGCAGGATCTTGCCGGATTTAGCCCGGCGGCCGTTAGCTGGATCCTCCTGGGCTACGGTGTTTCTGTAGCGGTGGGCAACGTATGGGGCGGAAAGCTGGCGGATAAGCATGGCGCCGTGCCCGCGCTGAAGCTGATTTTTGCCGCCCTGGTTGCTTTACTGCTGATCTTTCAGTTTACGGCCAGCATTCAGTATGCGGCGCTGGCGACGGTACTGGTGATGGGCATCTTCGCATTCGGTAACGTTCCGGGTCTGCAGGTATACGTTGTGCAGAAAGCGGAGCAGTATACTCCAGGCGCGGTTGACGTTGCCTCAGGCCTGAATATTGCCGCCTTTAACATCGGGATTGCCTTAGGATCGGTGATTGGCGGGCAGACGGTAGAACATTATGGTCTGGATCAGACGCCCTGGATTGGCGCGCTGATAGTTCTGGTCGCGCTGTTGCTGGTGGTTCTTAGCGGCCGGCTCGATAAGCCTCAGCGCTGTGCTACGGTTCTTTCCGTAGAAGGATAAAGGTTTCTGGCAAATTGCATTGAAAGTGTATACAAAAATCCCTATAACAGAAGGACCAGCTGCAGTCTCGGGCTGGTTTCCTGTTATCGAGGTTTGATGCCTAAATTGCGAAAGAATACCTATGCCATGCGCTACGTCGCCGGACAACCCGCGGAGAGAATTTTACCTCCGGGGTCGTTTGCAGGCATGACTCCGGCTTTTCCGGCGGGAGTACCGTTAAGTTCGGATGAAAAAATCCGCGTACTGGTGTGGAACATCTTCAAGCAGCAGCGCGCCGAGTGGAAATCAGTTCTTAACAACTTTGGTAAAGATGCGCACCTGGTGTTATTACAGGAAGCGCAAACCACGCCTGAGTTAGTGAAATTCGCCACCTCCAATTATCTGGCCGCTGACCAGGTTCCGGCACTGGTGCTTCCGCAGCATCCTTCCGGCGTGATGACGTTAGCTTCCGCCCATCCCATTTACTGCTGCCCACTGCGCGAGCGCGAGCCTATCCTGCGGCTGGCAAAGTCAGCGTTGGTCACCGTTTACCCGTTACCGGATACCCGGCTGCTGATGGTGGTAAATATCCACGCGGTCAACTTTAGTCTTGGCGTGGATGTCTACAGCAAGCAGCTGCTGCCGATTGGCGACCAGATTGCCCATCACAGCGGGCCGGTGATAATGGCGGGTGACTTTAACGCCTGGAGTCGTCCGCGAATGAACGCTTTGTATCGCTTTGCGCGTGAAATGTCGCTGCGCGAAGTCCGCTTCTCTGACGATCAGCGCCGCCGTACTTTTGGCCGCCCGCTTGATTTTGTGTTCTACCGGGGGTTAAGCGTGCACGATGCTTCCGTGCTGGTGACCCGCGCGTCCGACCACAACCCGCTACTAGTTGAATTCAGTCCCGGCAAGCCTGATTAATTAAGGTATGTCAGGCCTGCCATGGGGGCAGGCCTGCGTATGCATGGTGCTGCCTTTATTACTCAAAAAACCGAAGGACAATGCAATGACAACACGCTCTCATCATGACAACGTCGAAAAACAGTTTGGCTCACAGGCCAGCGCCTACCTGAGCAGTGCCGTACACGCTTCAGGGCGCGATCTGCAGCGCCTGGCCGAACGGCTGGCGGACTTCCCTCAGGCCCACGTGCTCGATATGGGATGCGGTGCCGGACACGCCAGCTTTGCGGCGGCAGGGCAGGTTGCCCAGGTAACGGCATATGATTTATCCAGCCAGATGCTGGAGGTGGTGGCTCAGGCCGCAAGGGATAAAGGTTTTGCTAATATTGCCACGCAGCAGGGCTATGCCGAATCTTTGCCTTTCGCTGATGCCAGCTTTGATGTCGCGATCAGCCGTTATTCTGCGCATCACTGGCATGATGTCGGCCAGGCATTGCGCGAAGTGAAGCGGGTGCTGAAACCGGGCGGAGTGATGATTATTATGGATGTGATGTCGCCCGGCCATCCTGTTCGCGACGTCTGGCTGCAGACGGTTGAGGCGCTGCGCGATACCTCCCATGTTCGCAACTACTCCAGCGGCGAATGGCTGACAATGGCGAGTGAGGCCGGTTTGGTGATAAATCATCTGCTGACCGATCGCCTGCCTCTGGAGTTCAGCTCCTGGATCGCGCGGATGCGGACGCCAGCGGCGCTGACGGAAGCGATTCGTTTATACCAGGAGAGCGCATCGGCGGAGGTCAAAGCCTATTTTGCATTGCAGCAGGATGGTTCTTTCACCAGCGATACGATTATGTTTGAGGCCCATAAGGCCATCTGACGCAAAGATAAAACAAAAGGCACCGCATGGGTGCCTTTTTTAATGCCTGCTGAATCATCAGGATTCTGGTCTGTCGCTGTTTTTCACAAACAGCGTCAGCTGATCGCCGGGTTTCAGGTTGCCGGTATCGCTGTTCCAGCGCATCACATCGCGAATGTTCACGCCATGGCGTTTCGCAATGCTCGACAAAGAGTCGCCCTTACGCACGCGATAGGTAATGCTATCGCTATTGTTTGCCAGACGTTCAGCGCTGCTGCCTGCGCCAATCACCAGATTCTGACCGACCTTCAGGTTAGAACCGCGAATACCGTTCCACTGCTGCAGATCTGTCGTTGATACGCCGAGACGCGATGCAATGCCGGAGATGGTGTCACCGGAGCGCACCTGGTAGCTGCGGCTGGTCAACGGCTTGTTGTCAGCCAGCAGCGTCGGCTGCACGGCGGCAATATCACCGGAGGCCAAAGACTCACGCAGCTGCGCCGCATGCTTCTGCGGTACCAGTACGTAATTCGGCCCGTTCGCGCCCAGAGTCGACCCCTTAACGCCTGCATTGAACGTTTTCAGCTTGCTGACGGGCATTCCTGCCATATCCGCTAGCTGTGAAATCTCAACCGGACTGTCGAGACGTACACGCGCCAGGGCACGGCTTTCGTCTGCTGTCGGCAACCTTACGCCATACCGCTTGCTGTTCTTGAGAATATCGCTCAGGGCCAGCATTTTTGGTACGTATATTTTGGTTTCCTGTGGTAATGACAGCGACCAGAAATCGGTGGGTTTACCCCGTGATTTGTTCGCTTTGATAGCCTTCATTACCCGACCTTCGCCGCTGTTATAGGCAGCGACAGTTAACAACCAGTCGCCGTCGAACATTTTGTTCAGACGTTGCATCATGTTTAACGCTGCCGTGGTTGAGGCAACGATGTCACGACGCGCATCGTAACTGCGGGTCTGTTTCAAACCATAATTGCGCCCGGTGCTCGGAATGATCTGCCAAATGCCTGCGGCATTGGCGCCAGACGTTGCGTGCGGGTCAAAAGCGCTCTCCACTATGGGTAGTAATACCAGTTCCATTGGCATGTTACGTTTCTTAACTTGCCCGGCTATCCAGTACATATACGGCTCTGCCCGTAAAGTTACATCGTGGAGATAGCTCTTATTTCTTAAGTACTTCTGTTTTTGTTCGCGAATCCGGACGTTTTCCGGAATTCCCATCTTTAGCTCGTCGCCTATTGAAGTCCACAGATCCTGGTCTTGCGCGTAGAAGGTTCCATCATCTAACCAGCGCGCTCGACTTGTGAACTTGCTTGCTTCCCCTTGACTCGCTGCAGAAAGGCTCTGTGCGTGCTGTTGTACGGTGCCATCGTTCTTAGACGCCTGGCACCCCACCAGCAGGACAGAGGCGAGTAAAATCGCTCGTGCCTTCATGTGTGTGTCAATAGTTGCTTAAAAGACGAGCAAGGATAACGGTGAAGTCGTCTGAAGACAAGAATTAAATATCAGAAGTCGTCTTTCTTTGACCTTAACCAGGCAAATCGCTGAATAGAGTGTTGCAAATTTGTTTCTTTGTCTATTTCTTTAATTAAATCATCATCATCCGTTCGAAGAAATAAATTAATAAGACGCTCATTTTTCAGAGTTACGGGGAGTGTTTTTTGGTTTTTTGCACGTAACTCATTAACTTTGTGGTAGTAATCGTTTATCTCCCTATCATGGGGAAGGATGCTTATTGCAAACTTCATGTTTGCTAAAGTGTACTCATGTGCGCAACATATTAATGTTTCGTCAGGAAGGGCGCTAATCTTCTTAAATGATTGATACATCTGCTCTGCGGTCCCTTCGAATAGTCTGCCGCAGCCGCCGGAAAACATTGTATCGCCACAAAATAGATAAGGTGCGCTGTAGAAACAGATGTGTCCTAAAGTGTGACCTGGCGTGGCAAAAATAGAAAATTCGCGGCCCAAAACAGTGAGGCTATCTCCGTCCTTCACGACGTGGGTTGCGCCCTTATCCTGGGTTTCTGCCGGTCCGTAAACCACCAGGTTCGGGAATTTTTCCCGCAGTTGTTTAACGCCGCCAACATGGTCGCGGTGGTGATGCGTCAACAAGATAGCTTCCGGCTGCCAGCGGTTTTGTTCGATGGCGGCGAGCACGGGCGCGGCTTCTCCGGGATCGACTATCAGGCAGCGCCCGCTATCTTCACTAAGAACCCAGATGTAGTTGTCCTGAAATGCGGGAATACTGATAAGATTCATAAATTACCTCTAATGCGTAGCGGAAGGTTGCGATGAAGCCGGCAAGGATACCTCATACAGTTACAGCGCCAGAGCACTGGTCCAGCATGCCGTGGGGCGAATACTACCGCGAATCGCTGGAACGGCAGATGAAACCGTGGCTCGCTAAATTATATGGCTTTCATTTACTTAAGATTGGCAATCTGAGCGCGGAAATCAATACCGAAGCCTGCGCGATTTCCCATCAGGTGAATGTCTCTTTGCAGGGGAATCCTGTGCAGGTAAAGGCCGATCCGCTGCATTTGCCTTTTGCCGAAAAGTCGGTAGATGCCTGCCTGCTGGCGCATACCTTACCGTGGTGCAGCGATCCGCATCGACTGCTGCGGGAAGCGGACCGGGTGCTGATTGACGATGGCTGGATAATTTTAACCAGTTTTAATCCTGTAAGCCTGATGGGGTTACGTAAACTGGTGCCGGTGTTACGCAATAAGCCCCCCTATAACAGCCGCATGTTCACCTTAACGCGTCAGATGGACTGGCTGGGGTTGCTGAATTTTGAAGTTATGCACTACGGGGGCTATCAGGTCCTTCCCTGGTCGCGCCACGGGGGGAAAATGCTCAGCACGCATCTACCGGCGTTGGGATGTCTGCAGCTCATTGTTGCCCGTAAACGCACTATCCCATTGACGCTAAACCCGATGAAATCGGGCAAAGCAAAAAAACGGATACCGCAGGCGGTAGGCGCCACGCGTCAGTGGCGCAAGGGGCAGAATTAACTTTCTGCCTGATAACCGATGTCGTCCCGGGTTGGGTTAGATGCCGCCGCGCGCGCCAGTTCGTCGCAACGTTCGTTTTCCGGATGTCCGGCGTGGCCTTTAACCCATTCCCATTTTATCTTGTGTTGACCCAGCGCGGCGTCCAGGCGCTGCCAGAGATCGACATTTTTTACCGGTTTCTTGTCGGCCGTTTTCCAGCCGCGTTTTTTCCAGTTGTGGATCCACTGCGTAATTCCCTGACGCACATACTGGCTGTCGGTACTGAGGATCACTTCACAATGTTCTTTCAGCGCTTCCAGGGCGACGATGGCGGCCATCATCTCCATGCGGTTGTTCGTTGTAAGGTTAAAGCCTTCGCTAAAAGTTTTTTCCTTCCCGCGATAGCGTAAAATCGCACCGTAGCCGCCAGGACCTGGATTTCCCAGGCAAGAACCATCGGTGAAAATTTCTACCTGTTTGAGCATCTCTGGTAGACTTCCTGTAATTGAAATCGATACGTAAAACGGTAAGTCTGACATAAATGACCGCTATGAGCACTGCAATTACGCGACAGATCGTTCTCGATACCGAAACCACCGGTATGAATCAGATTGGTGCGCACTATGAAGGGCACAAGATAATTGAAATCGGTGCGGTGGAGGTGATTAACCGCCGCCTGACCGGAAACAACTTCCACGTCTATTTAAAGCCGGACCGGCTGGTGGATCCTGAAGCGTTTGGCGTCCACGGTATTGCGGACGAATTCCTGATGGATAAGCCCGCGTTTGGTGATGTGGTCGATGAGTTTCTCGACTATATCCGCGGCGCGGAGCTGGTCATCCATAACGCATCGTTCGATATCGGCTTTATGGACTATGAATTTGCTAAGCTGAATCGCGGCATTCCGAAGACGGATACCTTTTGTAAGGTGACCGATAGCCTGGCCCTGGCGCGTAAAATGTTCCCGGGCAAGCGTAACAGCCTTGATGCCCTCTGTTCACGTTATGAAATAGACAACAGCAAGCGAACGCTGCACGGGGCGTTGCTCGATGCCCAGATTCTGGCCGACGTTTATCTGATGATGACCGGTGGCCAGACGACGATGGCTTTCTCAATGGAAGGGGAAGGGCAGCAGCAGGCCGGAGAAATAGGCATTCAACGCGTTGTGCGCGCCGCCCGCAAATTACGGGTGGTTTACGCCTCTGATGAAGAGCTGATGAACCACGAGTCGCGGCTCGATCTGGTGCAAAAGAAAGGCGGAAGCTGCCTGTGGCGGGCCTGATTTACCCATAAACGCGCTAAAAATAGTCTGTTGGGTGATTTTTGCAGCAAGCGATTCAAAAATGAAGAAAAAGCGTTGACGGAGTAGAGGGGAATCCGTAATATTCGCCTCGTTCCCAAGGGAACAGTAAGTGGAGCGGTAGTTCAGTCGGTTAGAATACCTGCCTGTCACGCAGGGGGTCGCGGGTTCGAGTCCCGTCCGTTCCGCCACTATTCAGAAAGCCTGAATCAGCAATGATTCAGGCTTTCGTCGTTTTAGCCTGCAGAACACATTCTCTTCCCCGTCTTCGCCAGCCATCCGTTGCGCCAGTCTGACAACGTTTGCCCGCGAGCCTGGCGTTAACAGCATTCATATTCTTGTTCCGCGCTGCGGGCGTTTACCTGCAGGGCTCTGGGGCGAGCGGGCGGGATAGCGCTGGTTTGAGACATAAAAAGGGAGCCTGGGCTCCCCTGCCAGGCAGGCTTTAGCTGAGCGTGAAGGGGTCAGCGTCCTGCCAGGCCGGAAACTTCTCGCGATACTCTTTTAGCGACGTCAGCGAAAGCTCAGCATCCAGGCGAGTCGCCTGATGCGGTTCGGCCGTCGCGATAATCTCACCCTGCGGCGTGATTATCCGACTATCGCCCCGGTAATGGTGCCCGTTACCATCGGTGCCGACGCGATTGCATCCGGCAACATAAGCCTGATTTTCGATAGCTCTGGCGACCAGCAGCGACTGCCAGTGCATTGAGCGCGGGGCGGGCCAGTTGGCAACATACAGCGCTAAATCGTAGTCGTTATGGTTGCGTGACCACACGGGGAAGCGCAGGTCGTAGCATACCAGCGGCAGAATTCTCCAGCCGCGCCAGGCAAAAATGACCCGCTCGTTACCCGCTGCGTAATGATGATGTTCATCCGCCATGCGAAACAGGTGGCGTTTGTCATAGAAATGGATTTTACCGCCGGGCTCAACCAGCAAGAAGCGGTTAACCGGACCGCGGTCCGTTTGCAGCGCGGCGCTACCGGCAATCAGCGCGTTGGTTTGGTCGGCTTTAGCCTCCATCCAGGCTACCACTTCCTCTTGCGACAGCGACTGTTTTGCTGCTTCCATAGCGAAACCGGTGGTGAACATTTCGGGTAAAACAATGAGGTCACGCCCGGTAATCCCTTCCAGTTGACGATCGAAATGGCGCAGGTTGGCGGGACCGTCCATCCACACCAGCGGTTGTTGTAAAAGGGTAATTTTCAGTCCGGGCACGGTGGTGAACTCCAGTATGATGAGAGGAATTATAATGACTTTAACACCATATCAGCCGATGGACGGCTCAGGGAATATTTTGTAAAAGAATGACAGCCCTGGAAATACCTTCCGCTGAATTGTCAGAAAAAAAGAGAGGCGGGGAAGTCCCCGCCTCGATCGTGATGGGTTTATTTTTTCGTTTTTAAGCTGCTTCGATCTTGCGCACTTTTTCCGGCAGCTTTACCGGGCGGGTCGCCAGTTCATCCGGGGCGAAATCGTCGACGTTAATGCTGCGCAGTCGGCTGGTTTCCGCACGGACCAGGATGTCCGCCTCGTCCTGATTGATTAACCCTTTTGCCAGCGCGTTGCGGGCCAGTTCATCAAGACGCGTAAACGACAGATTCTTGCCCAGCTCTTTGCACAGGCGCTGGTGGATAGGGTCTGCTGCCATAACATCAAGCAGCGCTTCTTCCAGCAGGCCAACCGGATTATGCTCGCTCGGCGTCAGATACTGACCGCGGCCGATACGCGAACGCGTCGCGCTCGGAACCTGCAGGATTTTCGCTACCTTATGATCCAGCTTGTCTGAAGGCGCCAGGTAATGACGTCCGGTCGGGAAGATTGCCACGCGAAGCGCCCCAGCGACCAGACGATTCGGGAAGTTCACCAACAGATCGTCAATCGCCTGCTCGGCCTGATACAGCGCATCCTGCACCCCCCAGTGAACCAGCGGTAAGTCCGCTTCGTTACGCCCCTCATCGTCATAGCGTTTCAGGACCGCCGACGCCAGGTAGAGCTGGCTCAGCACATCGCCCAGACGCGCAGAAATTCTTTCACGACGCTTCAGACTACCGCCCAGTACCGCCATCGAGACATCGGACAGCAGAGCCAGGTTAGCGCTCAGTCGGTTCATATGTTGATAGTAGCGACGAGTGGCATCGCGGGTCGGCGAGCTGCTGGTGAGACCGCGGGTCAGGCCCAGCCAGAAACTGCGTACCTTATTGCTGCCCACGTGCCCGATGTGTTTAAACAGCAGCTTATCGAAAGCGTTAACGTCGTTATTCTGCGCGGCTGCCATTTCATCCAGCACGTATGGATGGCAACGAATCGCACCCTGGCCGAAGATCATCATGCTGCGGGTCAGAATATTCGCCCCTTCAACGGTGATGGCGATCGGCGCGCCCTGATAGGCCCGCGCCAGGAAGTTTCCGCTACCGAGCATAATGCCCTTACCGCCGGTAATATCCATAGCGTCAATAATGGAACGCTGACCACGGTGAGTACAGTGATACTTCACAATTGCCGACAGTACCGCTGGTTTTTCGCCAAGCATAATACCGTAGGTAATCAGCGAGGCGGCGGCATCCATTACGTAGGCGTTGCCTGCGATACGCGCCAGCGGTTCTTCGATCCCTTCCATTTTACCGATAGAGATTTTGAACTGGCGGCGAATGTGCGCGTAGGCGCCGGTAGCCATGGCGACGGATTTCAGGCCGCCGGTAGCGTTTGACGGCAGGGTGATGCCGCGTCCCACGGATAAACACTCAACCAGCATCCGCCAGCCCTGGCCGGCCATCGACGGGCCGCCAATAATGTAATCGATAGGAACGAAAATATCTTTCCCCTGGGTCGGGCCGTTCTGGAACGGAACGTTCAGCGGGAAATGGCGACGCCCGATTTCAACGCCGGGGGTGCTGGTGGGGATGAGCGCGCAGGTGATGCCCAGCTCCTCTTCTGCACCCAGCAGGCGGTCTGGATCGGAGAGTTTAAACGCCAGCCCCAATACGGTGGCGATAGGCGCAAGGGTGATATAGCGTTTGTTCCAGGTCAGGCGCATACCCAGCACCTGCTGGCCCTGCCATTCGCCCAAGCAGACGACGCCGGTATCCGGAATGGCGCCGGCATCTGAACCCGCTTCCGGGCTGGTCAGCGCGAAGCACGGGATCTCCTGGCCGCGAGCCAGGCGCGGCAAATAGTGGTTTTTCTGTTCTTCTGTGCCGTAATGCTGCAGCAGCTCGCCCGGGCCTAATGAGTTCGGCACGCCGACAGTAATCGCCAGGATCCCGGAGACGCCCGACAGCTTTTGCAGGACGCGAGCCTGCGCGTAGGCGGAGAATTCCAGCCCGCCGTACTCTTTCTTAATGATCATCGCGAAGAAGCGATGCTCTTTCAGATAGGCCCACAGCTCCGGCGGCAGATCGGCCATCTCGTGGGTAATTTCGAAGTCGTTTGCCATACGGCAGGCTTCTTCGACCGGGCCGTCAATAAAGGCTTGTTCTTCAGCGGTGAGGCGCGGCTGCGGATAGTTGTGCAGTTTCTGCCAGTCCGGGTTGCCGCGGAACAGATCGCCTTCCCACCAGGTTGTGCCAGCGTCAATCGCTTCTTTCTCGGTGCGCGACATCGGCGGCATGACCTTACGGAAAGCGCGGAACGCCGGGACTGAAATCATGGATTTACGCATCGGCGCAAGGTTAAACGGCAGTAAAACGATCGCCAGCGGAATCAGCAGCCAGATATTCCACAGCCCCGCAGCGCCGAGTGCGGCGGTCCAGACAAGCAAAATCGCGCTGCTCAGCAGCAGATTTATTCGGTGATAGAAGAGCGCACCGAGTAAAACAACGGTTGCAACAATACTCAAAATCATCATAGAGAAATGCTCCCTGTCTTGTAGGAGGTCTGACCACTTGTGATGATATGGTTGTAGTGGATGTAATTTGTTTTAGCAATGTGTTTACAAAATAATTACAACCTTGCTCACATTGTTGTACGGAAATGCGGCACATAAAATCAAAAGCACAGGGGATTGCATTGCGTGCTGCTTCTCGCTGCGTCGGCTATCCGGTAAACTGCCTGGGTTATCCCACAAATACTGAAGGATTATCCTCATGTACCAGGATCTTATTCGTAACGAACTGAATGAAGCCGCTGAAACGCTGGCTAACTTTCTGCAGGACGAAGCCAACATTCACGCGATTCAGCGTGCTGCGGTGCTGCTGGCGGATAGCTTTAAAGCTGGCGGCAAAGTCCTTTCCTGCGGTAACGGCGGTTCGCACTGCGATGCGATGCATTTTGCGGAAGAACTGACCGGGCGCTATCGTGAAAATCGCCCCGGCTATCCGGCCATTGCGATTTCCGACGTGAGCCATCTCTCTTGCGTCAGCAATGATTTTGGCTATGAATATGTTTTCTCTCGCTATGTAGAATCAGTGGGTCGTGCAGGCGACGTATTACTGGGGATCTCTACTTCCGGTAATTCAGGTAATGTTATCAAAGCGATTGAAGCCGCCCGCGCCCAGGGGATGAAAGTGATTACTCTGACTGGGAAAGATGGCGGTAAAATGGCGGGGTCAGCGGATGTAGAAATTCGCGTACCGCATTTTGGCTACGCCGACCGTATTCAGGAAATCCATATTAAAGTGATTCATATCCTGATTATGCTGATCGAAAAAGAGATGGTTAAAGCTTAAAAGGCTATTTTGTTAGCCATTTTGAACCCGGGCAGTGCTCAAGATCCTCACGTACATGAAGTACGCTCCGGTTTCTGCGCGCTGGCTGTGTCCAAACTGGCTGCACCAATAACGCCTTTTATGTTTCAGTAAGTGGTATGAGGTGATCTATGTGCGAATTGCTCGGGATGAGCGCGAATGTGCCCACAGATATTTGCTTCAGTTTCACCGGGCTGGTGCAGCGCGGTGGCGGAACCGGGCCACATAAAGACGGCTGGGGCATTACGTTTTATGAAGGTAAGGGCTGTCGCACATTTAAAGATCCGCAGCCTAGCTTCCAGTCGCCCATAGCAAAGCTGGTGCAGGAATATCCTATCAAGTCCTGCTCGGTCATCGCCCATATTCGCCAGGCCAACCGAGGTATCGTTGCGCTGGAAAACACTCACCCCTTTACCCGGGAGCTATGGGGGCGCAACTGGACCTACGCTCATAACGGTCAGCTGGAGGGGTATGAGAGCCTCGAGACGGGAAGTCTGCACCCTATCGGGGAGACCGACAGCGAAAAGGCCTTCTGCTGGCTGCTGCACAGCATCACCGAGCGCTATCCGGAAATGCCGGGCGATATGGTTGAGGTATTCAGATTTATCGCCACGCTTGCCGGAGCGCTGCGTGAAAAAGGCGTGTTTAACATGCTGCTCTCCGATGGGCGCTACGTGATGGCGTTTTGCTCGACGAATTTATACTGGATTACGCGAAGGGCGCCGTTTGGCGTAGCGACGCTGCTGGATCAGGATGTAGAAATTGACTTTCAACGCGAGACCACACCGAATGATGTGGTCTCCGTTATCGCCACTCAGCCGCTTACCGGCAATGAAACCTGGAATAAAATTATGCCAGGCGAGTGGGCGTTATTTTGCCTCGGGGACCGAGTAGTTTGACGCGAGCTGCGGCTGCACAACTTCGTGGCTGAGCGGTTTGCTCACCACGTAGCGGCCATTGGCTACCGAAACCACTGGCGGCTTATGCGTCTGCCGGAAGTAGTCGTACCCGGGTTTCAGCTGCTGCCAGAAATCCGCGAAGTAGGAAAATTTGTGACGCGCCATGTTGGCGTCGGTCATGCGGAAAGGATAAATGCTCACCTGAACGTTGGGCTGGCCGAAGACTAACGCGCCGGTGACGAACTGGAAGATTTCATCAATGCCGGTATCGGTCATGGCGTAACAGCCAACGGATACGCAGGCACCGTGAATCATCAGATACTTTCCTTCATAGCCATGCGCGCGATCGTAGGCGTTCGGGAAACCGATATTGATCGCTTTGTAGAAACGGCTGTCGGGTTTTAGCTGATTGCGGGAAACGTTATAGAAACCTTCGGGGCTCTTGAAATCGCCCTGGCGCTGCTTTGGACCGAGCCCGCCGGAGTAGTTACAGATCCGGTAGCTGTCGAGAAGCTGGTAGGTTTCGCCCATCTTGACGTAAAGATCGAGCATGCGCTCTTCTTTGAAGATCTCAATGTAGACCGGCGAACCCATAAGCTGCTGCTTATACTCTTTGCTCATCGGCGTTGTCGAGCTGTTACTGCTAAGTAGCCCTGCGAATGAAACGCACGGCAACAGAAGCATCGCAATAAATAATGCGATTTTGCGCATACTACTTGTTCCTTGATAAAACAAATAACCACATTGCCAGGACGGCAAGAGAGACCCGAAATCAGAGTTTTCTGGTTTTAGAGCGCTCACATTAGCATCACGGCATTTTTTCGCAAGCACGACGTGCCACGTTTACGTTTTAGTTTTCCGTTATAGCGAATATTCAGGTAAAGCGCAGTCAGAACTTTGCGTAATAGCTCGCATTTTAGAACGACTTAATGGCAGTTTGTCTACAGGCGCTGCTCACGAAATGTTACACTTGCTCCGCTAAATACTCAGGGTAAGAAAGGATGCTTCTCTCCCGTCTTGTGAATCACCAGGACTACGATGTTCCTTTCTTCCTCTTATTTTCCATTAATTATGCTGGCCTCGGTCTGATACCGGGGTTTACGTAACGGATACCTGCTAACGATATGATTAAAATCACGAAAGGGCTAAATTTGCCCATAGCTGGCATGCCATCACAGCAGATTTCTTCGAAGACTGCGGTCAAGCGCGTTGCGCTGTTGGGGGAAGAGTACATCGGTATGCGCCCCTCGATGGCGGTGCGTGAAGGAGACCGGGTACAAAAAGGTCAGCTTCTGTTCGAAGATAAAAGAAATCCTGGCGTGCGATTTACTGCCCCTGCGAGTGGAACCATCAGCGCCATTCATCGCGGCGAAAGGCGGGTTCTGCAATCGGTCGTTATTGACGTAGATGGCGATGATGCCGTTCACTTTCCCCGCTATGAATTAGCCGATCTTGCCGCGTTGACGCGCGAGGCCGTGCAGCAGCAGCTGGTGGAGTCGGGGATGTGGACGGCGTTTCGCACCCGCCCTTTCAGCAAAATACCTGCGCCGGGCAGCGTTCCAGCGGCCATATTTGTCACCGCCATAGATACGAATCCACTGGCGGCAGACCCTCAGCCAATCATTCTGGCCCAGCGCGAGGCTTTTGACGCGGGCTTAACCCTGTTGACGCGGTTGACCGACGGTAAGGTCCACGTCTGCCAGGCCAGCGGTGGCAAGCTTGGCGGGCATCCCGTGGGCCAGGTGACCTTCAACCAGTTTGCCGGGCCGCATCCGGCCGGGCTGGTCGGGACCCACATCCATTTTCTCGAGCCGGTTAGCCTGAAAAAGCAGGTCTGGCATCTTAACTATCAGGACGTTATCGCCGTTGGCAAATTGTTCCTTGAAGGGGAGTTGTCTAGCGAACGTATCGTTGCGCTCGGCGGCCCGCAGGTGAAAGAGCCTCGTTTATTAAAGACCTGCTCTGGCGCCAGCCTTGATGAACTGCTGGCAGATGAACTTCTGGATGATGAAAACCGCGTTATTTCTGGTTCAGTCCTCAGCGGAACGCACGCTCAAGGGCCCCATGCTTTTCTTGGCCGCTTTCATTTACAGATAAGCGTCGTAAAAGAGGGGCGTGAGAAAGAGCTGTTCGGCTGGGTAATGCCGGGGAAAGATAAATTTTCCATCACCCGTACCACGCTCGGCCATTTTATGAAGCGTAAGCTATTTAATTTCTCGACGGATACCAACGGCGGCGAGCGGGCTATGGTGCCGATTGGCAACTATGAGCGAGTGATGCCGCTGGATATTCTGCCCACCATGCTGCTGCGTGATTTGCTGGCGGGGGATACCGACAGCGCGCAGGCGCTGGGCTGTCTGGAACTGGATGAAGAAGACCTGGCGCTTTGCACCTACGTATGTCCCGGCAAGTACGAATATGGCCCGGCATTGCGCAGCGTGTTAACCCAGATAGAGCAGGAAGGATAAGTGATGGGCTTAAAGCAACTGTTTGACAAAATTGAGCCGCACTTTACGCACGGCGGCAAGCTGGAAAAATACTATCCGCTGTTTGAAGCGACGGCGACGCTGTTCTACACCCCCGGGCAGGTCACGCGCGGCGCGGCGCACGTCAGAGACGCCATCGATCTCAAGCGGATGATGATTCTGGTGTGGTTCGCCGTTTTCCCGGCGATGTTCTGGGGAATGTATAACGTTGGCCTGCAGACCATTCCGGCACTGCATAAATTATACGGCGCTGAGCAGCTGCAGCAGGTTATCGCCGGGAACTGGCACTACAGCATCGCGCAGTGGTTGGGGGTGAACTTCACCGCTGACGCCGGTTGGCTCAGTATGATGACCCTGGGGGCGGTATTTTTCCTGCCTATCTACATCACCGTGTTTCTTGTCGGCGGGTTCTGGGAAGTCTTGTTTGCTATCGTGCGCAAGCACGAAATAAACGAAGGCTTCTTCGTGACGTCAATTCTGTTCGCGCTGATTGTGCCGCCATCGCTGCCGCTATGGCAGGCCGCGTGCGGGATCACCTTCGGCGTCGTCATGGCCAAGGAGATTTTTGGCGGAACCGGGCGTAACTTTCTCAACCCGGCCCTGGCGGGGCGCGCGTTTTTATTCTTTGCCTGGCCGGCGCAAATTTCCGGCGACCTGGTGTGGACTGCGGCGGATGGTTTCTCCGGCGCGACGCCGTTATCCCAGTGGGCAAGCGGCGGCGGTGAATCTCTGGTTAACGTCTCTACCGGTCAGCCGGTAAGCTGGATGGACGCCTTCCTCGGCAATATCCCGGGGTCGATTGGCGAAGTCTCGACGCTGATGATTCTCATCGGCGGCGCCATCATCATTTTTGGTCGCGTGGCCTCGTGGCGCATTGTCGCAGGGGTTTTCATCGGCATGGTGGCCACCGCGACGCTGTTTAACTTTATAGGCTCTGATACCAACCCGATGTTTGCCATGCCGTGGTACTGGCATCTGGTGCTCGGCGGTTTTGCCTTCGGCATGATGTTTATGGCGACGGACCCGGTGTCCGCGTCGTTTACGGATAAAGGTAAATGGAGCTACGGCCTGCTGATCGGCGTGATGTGCGTCCTGATCCGCGTGGTCAACCCGGCCTATCCGGAAGGGATGATGCTGGCGATCCTCTTCGCCAACCTCTTCGCGCCGCTGTTTGATTACCTGGTGGTGCGGGCCAATATTAAGCGGAGGAAATCGCGTGGCTGAGAATAAAAGTAACGATAGCATCGGCAAAACGCTGCTGGTGGTGCTGGTGCTTTGTCTGGTCTGCTCAATTGTGGTCGCCGGTTCTGCCGTGGGGCTAAAATCGCGCCAGCAGGAGCAGCGCGCTCTCGATAAACAGCGCAATATCCTGGCGGTTGCCGGTCTGATGAAGCAGGGAATGAGCGCAGATGAAGTGGCTGACATTTTTAAGGTCCATATCTCTCCGCGTTTAGTCGATTTAGCCAGCGGTGAGCTGCTGGATAAAGATCCGGGCAAGTTTAATCAGGCTCAGGCCCTGAAAGACCCTCAGCAGAGCCTACAGCTGGAGGCGAGTCAGGATCCTGCCGGTATCAAACGCCGCAGTAATATTGCCGAAATTTACCTGGTACGCGATGAAAAGCAGCAGATTCAGGAAGTGGTACTGCCGATTTACGGTAACGGCCTGTGGTCGGTGATGTATGCTTTTGTGGCGCTGGAAACCGATGGCCGCACGGTCAAAGGGATCACCTATTACGATCACGGTGAAACGCCGGGGCTGGGCGGGGAAATTGAAAACCCCAACTGGCGCCAGCAGTTCGTCGGTAAACAGGTGCTTGATGATAAAGGGATGCCTGCGCTGAGAATCGTCAAAGGCGGCGCGCGTCCTGGCGACCTGCACGCCGTTGATGGCCTGTCGGGCGCAACGCTGACGTCAAACGGCGTGCAGCATAGCTTTGATTTCTGGATGGGCAAACTGGGCTTTGGCCCATTCCTGCAAAAGGTGCGAGAAGGGGAGCTGAATAATGGCTGATTTGGGCGACATGAAAGAAATGAAGCGCGTGCTGGTGGGGCCGCTTATCGCTAATAACCCTATCACCCTGCAGGTTCTGGGCGTCTGTTCCGCGCTGGCGGTGACTACCAAGCTGGAGACCGCTTTTGTGATGACCATCGCGGTGACGCTGGTTACGGCATTCTCCAGCATGTTTATCTCCATGATTCGCCACCATATTCCGAATAGCGTGCGCATCATTGTGCAGATGGCGATTATCGCTTCGTTGGTGATCGTCGTCGATCAGGTGCTACGCGCGTTTGCCTATGAGATCTCAAAACAGCTTTCGGTTTTCGTCGGTTTGATCATCACTAACTGTATCGTGATGGGGCGCGCCGAAGCCTATGCCATGAAGTCGCCGCCGTTGGCGAGCTTTATGGACGGTATTGGCAACGGTCTGGGATACGGGGCGATCCTAATCATCGTCGGTTTCCTGAGAGAGCTGATCGGCAGTGGTAAGCTATTCGGTATTACCGTGCTGGAAACGGTGCAGAACGGCGGCTGGTACCAGCCAAATGGCCTGTTTCTTCTGGCGCCCAGTGCGTTCTTCATTATCGGTTTGTTGATTTGGGCGGTGCGCAGCTGGAAGCCTGAACAGCAGGAAAAGGAGTAACCGATTATGGCTCATTATATTAGCCTGTTTGTCCGCGCCGTGTTTGTTGAAAATATGGCGCTGGCCTTCTTTCTTGGGATGTGTACTTTCCTCGCGGTATCGAAAAAGGTCTCGACTGCTTTCGGACTCGGCGTGGCGGTAACGGTCGTACTTGGGCTGGCGGTGCCGATCAATAATCTGGTGTATAACCTGGTGCTGCGCGACGGTGCGCTGGTTGAAGGCGTCGACTTAAGCTTTCTGAACTTTATCACCTTTATTGGCGTGATTGCCGCGCTGGTGCAAATCCTGGAGATGATCCTCGATAAGTACTTCCCGACGCTCTATAACGCGCTGGGGATCTTCCTGCCGCTGATCGCCGTCAACTGTGCGATCTTTGGCGGCGTCTCCTTCATGGTGCAGCGTGACTATAACTTCACCGAATCTATCGTTTACGGCTTTGGCTCCGGCATCGGCTGGCTGCTGGCAATTGTGGCGATGGCGGGCATTCGTGAAAAAATGAAATACGCAAACGTGCCTGCGGGTCTGCGCGGGTTAGGGATCACCTTTATTACCACGGGTCTGATGGCGCTGGGCTTTATGTCATTCTCCGGTGTGCAGCTATAAGGGCGGAAAGTATGGAAATAATTCTTGGCGTAGTGATGTTCACGCTGATCGTCCTGGTACTATCGGGGCTGATACTGGCCGCGCGTTCGAAATTAGTGAATGCGGGCGACGTGGTCATTGAAATCAATAACGAAGCGGATAAACAAATTCGTACTCCGGCCGGCGACAAGCTGCTGAATACGCTCTCCAGCAACGGTATCTTCGTTTCATCCGCCTGCGGCGGCGGCGGCTCCTGCGGCCAGTGCCGGGTGACGGTGAAAGAGGGCGGCGGTGATATTCTGCCTACCGAACTGTCTCATATCACCAAGCGTGAGGCGAGAGAGGGCTGCCGTCTGGCCTGCCAGGTCGCGGTGAAGCAGAATATGAAAATTGAGCTGCCGGAGGAGATTTTTGGCGTTAAGAAGTGGGAGTGTGAAGTTATCTCGAACGATAACAAAGCCACGTTTATCAAGGAGCTGAAGCTGCGCGTGCCGGACGGTGACGCGGTTCCGTTCCGGGCCGGTGGATACATTCAGATCGAATGCCCCTCGCACAAGGTTGCCTATGCCGACTTTGACGTTCCGGACGAGTATCGCGGTGACTGGGATAAATTTAACCTTTTCCGCTACGTCTCTGACGTGAAGGAGCCAACGCTACGCGCCTACTCCATGGCTAACTATCCGGAAGAGAAGGGTATCATCATGCTCAACGTGCGTATTGCAACGCCGCCGCCGCAGGTACCTGATGCGCCTCCGGGGATCATGTCCTCCTATATCTGGTCGCTGAAGCCGGGCGATAAAGTGACGATTTCCGGGCCGTTTGGGGAATTTTTTGCCAAAGAAACGGACGCTGAGATGGTCTTTATCGGCGGCGGAGCGGGGATGGCGCCGATGCGCTCGCATATTTTCGACCAGCTTAAGCGGCTGCACAGCAAACGTAAAATCAGCTTCTGGTACGGTGCGCGCTCTCTGCGAGAAATGTTCTATGATGACGAATTCGAGCAGCTGGCGCGGGAAAACCCGAATTTTACCTTCCACGTGGCGCTCTCCGATCCGCAGCCGGAAGATAACTGGACCGGCCATACCGGCTTTATTCATAACGTTCTGTATGAAAACTATCTGCGCGATCACCCGGCGCCGGAAGATTGTGAATTCTACATGTGCGGGCCGCCGGTGATGAACGCCGCGGTCATTAAAATGCTTAAAGATCTCGGCGTTGAGGATGAAAACATCATGCTGGACGATTTTGGAGGCTGATGATGCTGACGGTATTTGTTGCGACCTTTGTGATTTTCGCGCTGGTTATCCTGGGAATGTCGCTTGGTTATCTGATCAAGCGCAAAAGTATTCAGGGCAGCTGCGGCGGGATCTCATCGCTGGGTATGGAAAAGGTCTGCGACTGTCCCGAGCCCTGCGATGCGCGCAAAAAACGCCTGGCTCGCGAAGCGCAGCGCAAGCAGGATCGCATCCTATAAACAGCAGGCCGCACCGTGCGGCCTTTTTTGATTTACCAGGCTTTCGCTTTCGCCGGCGAGTCTACCATTACGCCGTCGGCGCCAAGCTCGCTTGCGGTACGAAAATCATCGGCACTATTAATGCCGAAGAAGACAATATGGGCTTTGCCCTGTGAGCGGAAACAATCCATAGCTTCTTTATCCCAGGTGAGCGTGGCTGGCGATACGCCTTCGCCCAGCGTGAACTTCTCCACTACTTCTACCTTGCGTTTCAGCTCCAGACCGTACCAGTATTCATTGCCCGACGCCGCGGTTGGCTGGCACTGGTGGCTAAGTGAAATATTAGCCAGCTTCGTTCGCGTTTCGCCCCGGCTGACGAAATGGGGGATTGATGCTGGCAGCGCCGCGATATAGCGGTCTTCCGTTGAATACACCCGTACGCGCGAGAGGCTATTGGTTTTTTGCAGTACTTCGCTAAGACGCGCCGCCATGATGGCCGGATCTGCATCAGGCGATTTGATATCGATGTAAAAGAAGGTCTGCGGCCACTGTTCCAGTACCGATTGCAGCGTTGGAATGGTTGCGTTTTTACCGCGCCAGGGGTGAGTTTCACCGCCCCATGTCCATCCCGCGTCCATACGGGTCAGCTCGGCAGCGCTGAAGCTTGAGATTTTCCCCGTATGGTCAGTCAGCGCGGACAGATCGCTCGGGCGATATAAGACCGGAACGCCATCCTGGCTTAATTGTACCGTTATCCAAATCGCCTCGGCCTTATTCTCCAGCGCAAGTTTTATCGCCGGAAGGGTATTTTCCGGCGCATCGCCGGTGCCTCCCCGATGCGCAATGAGCTGCGGCGCGGCGCAGGCGCTGCTGGCAATAAGCAAACCAAGCGCAGTAAGTATTGATTTCATGATTGCATTCACCTTATATGCTCATATAACTATATGAAAAGTAACTTATATTTATTGCAATTTTATGTTGTAGCACGTTTTTCAGGATAGTGGATTTAAAAAGATTAAATTTCGCCGTATTTTGCTATACTGTATGCATGTACAGTCTAAGGTTTGGCTATGCGTAAAATCATCCACGTTGATATGGACTGCTTCTTCGCGGCGGTGGAAATGCGTGACAACCCGGCACTGCGCGACATCCCTATTGCCATTGGCGGCAGTCGGGTGCAGCGCGGTGTTATCAGTACGGCTAACTATCCGGCGCGTAAATTCGGCGTGCGCAGCGCTATGCCAACCGCCACCGCGCTCAAACTTTGCCCCCACCTGACGCTGCTTCCCGGCCGCTTTGACGCCTATAAAGAGGCGTCGAACCATATCCGGGAAATTTTTTCCCGCTATACCTCGTTAATCGAACCATTATCGCTGGACGAAGCCTATCTCGACGTTAGCGACAGCGTTCATTGTCAGGGGTCGGCGACGCTGATGGCGCAGGAGATCCGCGAGACCATTCATCGTGAGCTAAATTTGACCGCCTCCGCAGGAATTGCGCCGGTAAAATTTCTCGCAAAAATCGCCTCGGATCTGAATAAACCCAACGGTCAGTTTGTTATTGCGCCGCATCAGGTCGCGGAGTTTGTCAAAACGTTGCCGCTATCGAAGATCCCGGGGGTAGGCAAGGTTTCCGCCGCAAAGCTCGAGAGCATGGGGCTGAGGACCTGTGAAGATGTGCAGAACAGCGATCTGGCGATGCTGCTCAAGCGCTTTGGTAAATTTGGGCGGATACTGTGGGAACGCAGCCAGGGGATTGATGAACGAGAAATCAGCAGCGAGCGCCAGCGCAAATCGGTGGGCGTTGAACGAACCCTGATAGAAGATATCCACGAATGGGCGGAGTGTGAATCGATTATTGAGAACCTCTACCCGGAGCTGGAACGGCGACTGGCGAAGGTTAAACCGGATTTGCTGATTGCCCGTCAGGGGGTCAAGCTGAAGTTTAATGATTTTCAGCTCACCACCCAGGAACATGTCTGGCCCCGGCTGAATAAAGATGATTTGATTTCTACCGCGCACAAAGCCTGGCACGAGCGGCGCGGAGGTCGGGGAGTCAGGCTGGTGGGGCTGCACGTGACGCTGCTTGATCCGCAGCTGGAGCGGCAACTCGTTTTGGGATTGTAACGATGTTAACGATAAGAATGTACGAAGAGCGGGATTTTCCGGCGCTATGCGCACTATTTTTACGCGCCGTTAAAGAGACCGCCAGCGCTGACTATTCCCCCCGGCAAATTGCCGCCTGGGCGCAGGTTGATGAAGCCCGCTGGCGGCAAAAACTCGCGGCGTCACGCGTACTGGTGGCAATAAATGATGCCTCGCCGGTCGGGTTTATTACCGCCGTGGATGACTATATCGATTTACTATTTGTCTCTCCCGACTATAGCCGCCAGGGCGTCGCCAGCGCGCTGCTCAATACGCTATTGAGGCAGCTTCCTGAGCGCGTTTATACGGTAGAGGCCAGCATTACGGCAAAGCCCTTTTTTGCGCGTCACGGCTTCACGGTTATTCAGCCACAGGAAGTGACGGCGCGGGGTGAACGATTTCTTAATTATTTGATGCGGCGGCAAATCGACCCCACATACAGCGCGTGACAGGTATGCCCGGATGCGGTTACCACAATCGGCACGGCGTGCTTTCGCTCGGTCATTTTATAAAGAAAAGGCCCACTCTCTGCGCAGTGGGCCTGTGTTGTCTTACTTCGCCGGAATGGATTTCAGCAGTTCAGTCAACAGCGTCCAGTACTGGCCCACGCTTTCGATATGAACCTGCTCATCCGGGGAGTGAGGACCGGTGATGGTTGGCCCGATAGAAACCATGTCCATATCCGGATACGGTTTTTTGAACAGACCGCACTCCAGGCCCGCGTGGATAATCTGGATGTTCGGCGTCTTGTTGAACAGACGCTGATAGGTTTCACGCACCAGATGCATCACCGGCGAGTTGGCGTCCGGCTGCCAGCCCGGGTAGGCGCCTTTCGCTTCGGTTTTCGCACCGGCCAGCTTGCCCAGCGAATCCAGCATGCTCACGACATAATCTTTGCCGCTGTCGATCAGCGAGCGAATCAGGCAGTGAATCTGCACGTTGTCGCCGGTCATGGTCACCACGCCGACGTTCAGCGAGGTTTCCACCACGCCTTTTGCCACATCAGAGTTGCGGATGACGCCGTTTGGCGTGGCGTTCAGCAGACGCACAAAGGTATCACGAGATTGGGCCGTCAGCGCAGGCTGCTCGTTAGCAACCGACTCCAGCAGCACAGTCAGGTTTTTCTCTTTGGCCGCCAGCTCGTTTTTCAGGATCGCCTGGTATTCATTAGCCAGCGCTTTCAGCGCGTTCGCTTTATCCGCGGCCACGGCGACTGTCGCGAACGCTTCACGCGGGATCGCGTTGCGCAGGGTGCCGCCGTTGAAATCGACCAGGCGCAGATCCAGCTCTTCAGCATGGCCTGCGAGGAAGCGTGCCAGCAGCTTGTTGGCATTACCTAAACCAACGTGGATCTCGCCGCCGGAGTGGCCGCCTTTGAGTCCTTTAAGGGTCAGCTTAAAGCTCTGGAAACCGGCCGGAACGGCTTCACGGGTCAGCGCCAGGTCAGAGGTGAAGTCGATACCCCCCGCGCAGCCCATGTAAATCTCACCTTCTTCTTCGGAGTCGGTGTTGATCAGGATATCCGCCTGCAGCCAGTTGGCCTGCAGGCCAAACGCGCCGTCCATACCGGCTTCTTCCGTCATGGTCAGCAGCACTTCCAGCGGGCCGTGAACCACGTTGTCGTCAGCCAGTACCGCCAGCGCGGAAGCCATGCCGATACCGTTGTCGGCGCCCAGGGTGGTGCCGCGCGCTTTGACCCACTCGCCGTCGATGTACGGCTGAATCGGGTCCTTAGCGAAGTCATGAACGGTATCGTTGTTTTTCTGCGGCACCATATCGAGGTGCGCCTGCAGCACAACCGGTTTGCGGTTTTCCATACCGGCAGTCGCGCCTTTACGAATCAGAATGTTGCCAACCTGGTCGCGTTCCGCGTGTAAGCCTTTTTCTTTTGCCCAGCCCATGATGTGCTCAGCGAGCTGTTCTTCGTGATAGGAGGGGTGAGGAATAGAGCAGATTTTGGCAAAAATATCCCACAGCGGCTGCGGGGATAATTGAGACAGTTCAGACACGATAAGTCTCCTTACAATCACCTGCAAAAGTCGTTTGCAGATCGAGGGGTTAGCAATCAAATACACTACAAGCCCGGGCTTGCGCGATGGGGTTGAGAATACCACTTTCCGTGTACTCTGGTAGTGTAAACCACGTAAAAAGAGTCGTCGTGGCCGCTTAACGCTGGTTTTTAGCGCGTCAGATCTCTATAATCTCGCGCAACCATTTTCCCCCTCGAACATTATTTAAGCCGTATTACACAGGCTGGGACACTTCACATGAGCGAAAAATACGTCGTCACCTGGGACATGTTGCAGATTCACGCCCGCAAGCTGGCAACTCGCCTGCTGCCGGTTGAACAGTGGAAAGGCATTATTGCCGTTAGCCGCGGCGGTCTGGTACCGGGAGCACTACTGGCGCGTGAACTGGGTATTCGTCATGTTGATACCGTTTGCATCTCAAGCTATGACCACGATAATCAGCGTGAACTGACCGTGCTGAAACGTGCGGAAGGCGATGGCGAAGGCTTTATCGTGATCGATGACCTCGTCGACACCGGCGGTACCGCCGTAGCCATCCGCGAAATGTATCCGAAAGCACATTTTGTCACTATCTTCGCAAAACCGGCCGGTCGCCCGCTGGTTGATGATTATGTTGTTGATATTCCCCAGGATACCTGGATTGAACAGCCGTGGGATATGGGCGTGGTGTTCGTACCGCCTATCGCAGGTCGTTAATTTCCAGCATAAATGCTAATTACCACGCCCGGTTTTGCCGGGCGTGGTTTTTTTTACCCTTGCGCAGGTTACAATAGCTTCAGTGGCAACATGATGGAGGCTGCACATGTCCCAGGCTAACCTTAGCGAAACGCTGTTTAAACCCCGATTCAAACATCCGGAAACCTCCACGCTGGTGCGTCGGTTTAATACCGGAGCGCAGCAACCGATCCAGTCTGCGCTTAGTGGTAATCACGTTGATCACTGGTATCGATTGATTAACCGCCTGATGTGGATCTGGCGTGGCGTGACGCCGCAGGAAATCCTCGACGTGCAGGCGCGCATCGTCATGAGCGATGCCGAGCGAACCGACCCGGAGCTTTACGATACGGTCGTTGGCTATCGCGGCGGCAACTGGATCTTTGAATGGGCCAAACAGGCGATGGACTGGCAGCAGAAGGCCGGTCAGGAAGAGAATCTGCTCGTGAGCGGTCGCCACTGGCTCCATGCGGCAAACCTTTACAGCATTGCCGCCTATCCGCACATCAAGGGCGACGAGCTGGCGGAACAGGCGCAGGTGCTGGCATACCGGGCTTATGAAGAAGCCGCTCAGCGCTTGCCCGGCAAGCTGCGAGAGCTGGAGTTCTCTATCCCCGGCGCCGCGCCGATCACCGGTTTCCTGCATATGCCGCCAGGCGATGGGCCGTTCCCGACGGTACTGATGTGCGGCGGGCTTGACGCGCTACAGACCGACTATTACAACCTGTATGAAAACTATTTTGCGCCGTTGGGTATCGCTATGCTGACCGTGGATATGCCTTCCATCGGTTTCTCCTCAAAATGCAAGCTGACCCAGGATACCAGTCTGCTGCACCAGTATGTGCTGCAGCATCTGGCTAATGTGCCCTGGGTCGATCATACCCGCGTGGCCGCCTTTGGTTTCCGTTTCGGCGCGAATATCGCCGTGCGGCTGGGCTATCTTGAGTCCCAGCGCCTGAAGGCGGTGGCCTGCCTGGGGCCGGTGGTACACGGCCTGCTGGTGGACCCGCTGCATCAGGGGCGGGTGCCGGAGATGTATCTTGACGTTCTGGCTTCGCGGCTGGGGATGCATGACGCTTCCGACGACGCGCTGCGCGTTGAGCTTAACCGCTATTCCCTGAAGGTTCAGGGGCTGCTGGGGCGCCGCTGCCCCACGCCGATGCTCTCAGGCTTCTGGAAAGACGATCCGTTCAGCCCGGAGGAGGAGTCGCGGCTGATTACTTCATCATCATCCGATGGCAAGCTGCTGGAGATCCCGTTCAATCCGGTCTATCGCAATTTCGATCACGCGCTTCGGCAGATCGCCCGCTGGATTAGCCATAGATTTAGTTAATATATTGCTAAATTCTATCGATTTGGTAACGTCATGGCATCACTAAAGGAGATCGCAATGACGTTACCGAGTGGACACCTGAAGAGTAAGCTGATTAAGAAATTCACGGCGCTTGGCCCTTACATCCGTGAGGAGCAATGTGAAGACAACCGCTTCTTTTTCGATTGCCTGGCTGTTTGCGTCAACGTAAAACCAGCGCCTGAAAAACGCGAGTTCTGGGGATGGTGGATGGAGATGGAAGCGCAGGAATCGCGCTTCACCTATAGCTATCAGTTTGGATTGTTCGACAAAGAGGGCGTCTGGCGTCCGGTCGCGATTGACGATCCTGAAGTCACTGAAAAGCTTGAAAAGACGCTACGTGGTTTTCACGAACGAGCCGAAGCGTTGCTGGCGACGTTCAGTCTTAAGCTGGAGCCCGCCGATGATTTTAGCGAACCGGTTAAGCTGAGAGCCTGAGTTCCGGTCAGCGGCTGTCATCCTGCTCGCAATAAAACCCGCGTTTCGACCAGCGCGGGTTTCCTTCCTAGGCAAACCCGCGCTAAATACCGTTTAATACCCGACAGGGTTGACCGACGGCAATCATTCCTGCGGCCAGATCTTTGGTCACCACCGTGCCTGCCCCAACCTTGACGTTGTCGCCCAGCGTGACCGCGCCAATCACCACGGCGTGGGCGCCAAATTCGACGTTATCGCCGATGCGCGGGCTGTCGCCCTCACGGCCCTGACTGTCGGTCACGCTGCCAATCGTGACGCCCTGGCGCAGGGTGCAGTTCTGGCCGATGACCGTTCCCCGATTAATCACGATGCAGTGCGGATGATACAGCTTCAGCCCATAGCCAATGCGCGCTCGCCACGGCAGCTCAATGCAAAATAAACACTCGTTAATCACGATATTGAGAATAACGAAGGGGATACCGCAGATCTTCCACAGAGGATTACGGCTGCGATAGAGCGTCGCCAGACGATAAAGCAGAACCGCGATTTTCGCTTTTATGCCGCCGCAGGATTTGATTTCCCGGGCGACCAGCCTGATAGCCTCAAACATGGTTATTCCTTAAGGTTAAACGAAGCCAGTGAATACCATCCATCACCGGTTTTACCTTCGTTAGCGAGTTGAATACGCGGCTGGCCCTGATAATTGGTCAGGGCCGCTTCCAGGCGATATTGGCCGCCCGAGAGTCCGGCAGGCAGCGGCAGCGTAGCGCTGCTGTGATGATCGCCGGGCAGCCACTGGCGAACGTCATCCGCCGTTTTGATTTGCGTAACGGTCGTTCCGGCGTCATTGACTATCCGCCATTGCACAAGGTACGGGAGATAGGCTGGCGCGACGCCATCGTTACGCCAGGTGACGTTTAGCGTAAGCGGCATGCCGCTGCGTACGGGCGTATCCCATTCCAGCTGACCCACCCGGTAGCGGTAGCCGATTCGCAATAACGCGCTATCAACGATATCGCGATACGCTGCCGGCACCGGACGCGATTTCAGATTCAGGGTACTGGCGTGCTGCGCTAATGCCCAGTCGAAGCTTGCCTGGACCTCTTCGCGGGTATAGTGCTGCACGCTTTCCCACTCCGCCATATAACCGCAAATTTCCAGGCTAACGGGGGCGTGCTGCCAGCTATCATTAAACCCGGACCACGCCGTCTGCGCCGCGGCCAGGCGTTGAGGATAATCATCGCGCATATGGCTCCACTCTGCGGAAAAGTTATGCCAGTCTCCCCAGCAATCCGCACGCCACCCCGCGCCTTTTTGGCTGGCCCAGACCAGCGAATTACCGCCGCTGATTAACATGATTTTGGGCGTTTTCGGGAAGCTGCTGAAGTGCATATCAACGTAGCGATTGAGCTGCTCCGGAGCGTACTTTTCCAGCAACGGCGCAACGTCAGGGAAATTGGAGTTGTGCCATTCCCCCCACGAACCCACCATGCCGATATCGACAAACGCGAGGTTCGGATTGCCGTCATAACGCGCGCCGAGGGCGTTAAGCAGCTTTTGCGCATAGGCGATAAAGATCGGATCGCTGAGGTCCGGCACAAAGGTTTTGCCATTTTCGACCCATTGTCCCTGAATGCCTTTTTTGATAAGCCAGGCGGGGATTTTCGAGCCCGATTGCGGTTCATCGAGCGCCATGAAACGCAATCCGACGTTCATCGCCGGCTGATGCCGGGCGGCGACGCTGAAAGCACGATCGATCGGCGCAAAATCATAGACGCCTTCTTCAGGCTCCAGATCGCTCCAGTAAAAGCGATCGTATTCAAACCCGGTGTCCGGATACTCTTTCAGAGAGGGTTTCTGACCATAACCATCGTGGAAACTGGCCACGCCGATCCCTGGGTTCGTCAACAGACCGGTAAAGGCCGGCGGGGTGATAACCGTGCGTTCAGCCAGCACTGCCGCTGAGGGTATGACTCCGGCCAGCAGTAGCGCCACAAGCAGCGCGGCGCAGCGAAAAAGAGCTCATCGTTAATTCACTTTATCGTGGAGGTTCACAAACCACGTCCAGATACCGACGTGGAAGTTTTTAAACACATCGATACCCAGCGCGGATTTCAGCATATAGAGCGCCAGCAGCACCGCAAGAATGGCGAACAGCACGGCGATGGTAATCGCCAGGGTGGAGAATATACGCCCGAGCAGCGTACTCTCTCGCGGAATTTTGCGCAGATCGCGGCCGCATAAAAAGACCACGAAATAGCGGCGATGCAGAAAAGGAAAACTGTGGCGAAAATCGATGCGATGGCGCGAGGCCAGGCTCGATCTCACCAGCGCCTGTTCAATACCGCGCTTTTGCTCCGGCGTGAGTGAGGTTTCTGTTTCCGGGTCAAGCGCGGAATAAAAGCGCTCGACGACCAGGTCGGATGTTGATTTAGTCACGGTTGACTCTTATTCGTTAAACGCTGATAGACCTGAGCGGTTTTTGCCGCAATGTCCGGCCAGCGGTATTTGGGCATCAGTTGGCTGTAATCCGCGGTCTCCTCGCCGCGCCAGGACTGGAGCTTTTGCGCCAGCGCGGCGACATTGCCCGTCGGAAAATAGACCTCGGCAGGCAGGCCAATCTCGAGGTTGGCCGGGATATCGCTGACGATAACCGGCAGTGACCAGGACATGGCCTCCAGCAGGGCAATGGGCAGCCCTTCGTGATAAGACGGTAGAACAAAAAGCCCGGCCTGTGAGAACAAAGTGTGCAGCGGATCGCCGCTAATAAAACCGGTCATGATCGCTCCCGGGGTTTCGGCCGCCTGCTTCTTCAGCCGCTCGCTGTATTCATCGGGATGGTCGGCATCGCCAATCAGCACCAGCGGCAGCGAACAGTTCGAGGCTTTGTAGGCGGCAAGCAGATCGTGCAGCCCTTTTTCTTCCACAAAACGGGCGACGGCGACAACGTATTGCCCGGCTTCCAGCGAATACTGATTCAGCGTGGCCCGTCGCGTCTCTTCGGCGGGAAGCTGCGGTTGGCGCACGCCGTTATAGATCACGTTAGCGTTGGTACGGCCGTGTTTGGTCTTAATCAGCGTATTAATCACTTCCGAGATAACAATAACCTCGTTGGCATATTTCACCGCCCATTTCTCACCGAGGCGCAGCATCTCTTTCGCCATTTTGCCCCACTTCTGGCGATCGTAGTCCGGGCCGTGGTGGGTAAAAACGACGCGTTTGCCGAGCATGCGCAGCAGCGGGACCACCAGGCCTGGGCCGACCGCGTGAACGTGAACCACATTTGAGCCGTCAAACAGGGTGCTGAAGGCGGCCAGCGTAGAGTGAATAATGGCTTCGAATTTACGGCTTTTGGGCGCCCACAGGCTTTTCAACCGCACGCCTTTATATTCGCTACGGCGATAGTCCACGTACGGTGAGCGGGCAATGACGCAGATATCGGCGTGATTCTGGTGATAGATTTCCGGATAGAGATTCTGGCAGTGGGTCTCAACGCCGCCCTGGACGTTCGGAATACCGCGGGTGCCAAGCACCGTCACTTTGAGCTTCATTTCGCTTCCCCCACGAGCTGCTGATAGAGTTCCTGCAGAACCTGCATATGCCGGGCGAGATCGTATTTCTCCTCTAAACGCTGGCGTGCGTTGATGCCCATTTCACGCGCCTGCTGCGGATTGACGGCCAGGCTATCCATGATGCGCGCCAGCGCGTCGGCATCCCCGGGTTCCACCAGATAGCCATCAATGCCATCGCGAATTTGCTCCGGAATGCCGCCGATATTGCCGCCGACGACGGGGCGACCGAACGCCATGGCCTCCAGCACCGACATCGAGCAGTTTTCATAATATTCGGAAGGGACGATCACCGCCCGCGCGCCGCGAATCAACGCGTTGAGCGCGTCTCCGTGGCGCATATAGCCGAGAAATTCCGGACCGCTAAAGCGAGCGCGCAGGTCGCTGCCGAGAGGGCCATCGCCGACGATTTTCAGCGGCATGGACTGCTGCATTTTTTGCTGCGCCAGCGCCAGGGTGGCGACGCCTTTCTCACGGCTCAAGCGGCCGATATAGAGGAAATAATCTCCCGCCGTATCGCCCGGGATCGTGGTGCTGGCATCAATACCGTTGACGATCACATCGATCCGCGACCTGGGTAATTTACGCAGCAGCGTCTGACGCATAAATTCGCTGGGAGCGATAATGCAATCGAGCATGGCGTAATTTTGCGCGAACTTTTGCCAGTAGGCCTCAAGCGAGAGCAGCAGGCTTTTAAAGGTATCGCCCTGCTGGCAACGATGGCGAAAGGCATTGCTCACCGAACCGGTAAGACAGTCATCGCAGACGTGGCCATCGCGCAGCATGGTGTACGATGGGCAGACGATTTTATAATCGTGCGCCGTCAGTACGGTTTTGCAGCCAAAGCGCTTAGCGACGCCAATCAATGCGGGCGTCAGCTGGTGGTAGATATTATGAAAGTGCACAATATCCGGACGCTGCTCCAGCAGCAGGGTGTTGAGCTTATTGCAGGCCTCAGCGTTGTAGATAAAGTCGATGCCCGCTTTGAGCTTGCCCGTCAGCCCGTGGCTTTGATGATAATCCACGTTATGTACGAAGAAGCTTTCCCAGGGCGAAGGCTTATTTTCCGCATGCTGCATGCTGAAGTCGACAACCTGATAGCCCGCTTGCAGCATGGCGTCTCGCTCCTGGAAAAAAACGGTTTCCGCTCCGCCCTTAATAAAAAAGAATTTATTAACGAATAATATTTTCATGTTCTGTCTGGATATGTTTTGGGTTGGAGACGGTCACGGCGGGTTGTTTCAGCGGATCGCGAACGGGGTTAATGACGCCTCGCACCATACCTGCGGAAAATAACGATAAGTTGATCACGCTCTGAACGCCGTCGCGCAGCGACTTATTTTTAATCGCCTTCAGCGCGATAAACGCCAGCAGCGGAAGCAGGGCGATAATAATCACCCCGGGATTGAACGACAGGAGGCAAATAATCAATACCAGGATATACAGCGTGAATATCAGTTCGTTGCGAACAATCTTAAGCGCGGCGGGGAAATGCTTTTTCCCCCAGCAGTTGCGTAATAGCTCACCCGGCGCCCATAAAAAACCGTTCTTCCAGCGATAGGTCAGCATTTTGAACGTCGGCATAGTATAGGACGCATGGCTAAAATAGGGCGCGGCGAGGCGGTGGAGTTTATAGCCCGCGGCCTGTAAACGGATCCCCAATTCGGCTTCTTCATAACCGTGAAGGTTAAGATTGGTCAGATAGCCAATTCTCTCGATTGCCGAACGGCGGTAAAGGCCGCCGCCGCCAAGATGATCGGTATCGCCCTGCGGATAGATAAGATGCAGACGCTGCTTGCGCGATTTAAACTCATAGTTAGCGGCGTCATCCATCTCGACGCTGCCCGCCACGCCCGCATATTCGGGATGCGTTTCAAGAAACGCCACGGCGGTGTCGAGAAAACCCGGCTCCAGCTCCATATCGCCGTCCAGCAGCAGCAGATAGTCCCCTTCGCTGAATAACCAGCCCAGCTGATGGCCTACGCCGCAGCAGCGATCTTTCGCGTTATCGAGGCAGACCACCATCGCGTCTTTGGCGACGGCCAGCTCGCGGGTATTATCGGTGGACAGGCTATCGGCGACGATAATCTGATGCGGGTAAGGCTGCAATTGCTTGCGGACGCTGTCGATCGTTTTTTCAATACCCTGCGCTTCGTTGAGGGTCTTAATGCTGACGGTAATTGATGGCGTTTTATTCATATTGGGTACCGGAGTTCAGACGGACGGAACGATGAATGACAATAAGCGCCCCGAGGGCCAGCCATAATAAAAACTGTAGCATGGGAATGATCATCAGGATCTGGCTGTAGGGAAGGCTGAGCAAACAGCCAATGGCAAAGACGTAAAACGCAGGCGCGGAGCTGAGCAGCTGTAAATCTTCCCGTTTGAGATCGTAGCGGGAAAAGGTCTCTTTGGGCCGCATGCCGATGAGAATAGCGGCAATCATGGCGATAAATAAGATCACGCCGATAATACCGACTTCCCACAGCATCATGCTCAGCGCGGTGGAGTCGAGTATCAGATGATACCAGGCGCCAATATAGCCGGGGGAGACGGTACTGCCGCTGTTGGTGGCGTTCAGACCGTAGCCAAACAGCATCCCGCCGGGGCCAAAAAGCTCGTTATGCTGGAGCCAGAAGAAAATAGTGGTAAACCGACCGAGCTCGCCGCTTTCCATAATGTAATTGGTATCAAAGATATAGCCGAGGGAATCGATAAATACTGAGAGCGCGCTTTTGGTCGGGTCCCCGCCGAAGGCCGACGAGTAATTGGACGCCAGAATGGTGATAGCGGCAAAAATTAGCACCACCATTCCGGCGGCGATAATCATCAACGAGCGCAGGGTGACTTTGCTGATGCCGCTGACGTAAGCGGGCATGATCCACAGCAGCGCCAGTAAGAAAGGCGACAGCAGAATCACGAATTTTACCTCGCCCACCACGCAGAGGAAAAAGGCCAGCACGATATGCGCCGCCATCGACTTGAACGAGCAGATACCGTGCTTAAATTCGGACACCTTCAGCAGCATAATCAGCAGGCAGAACATCCCCATGGCCGCGGTATTGCCGCCGCCCATCGGGTCGCCGCCAAACGTGCCGACCACCGAATCCCACTTTTCATCCTCGCCGCGCAAAGCCACGCGTTTTGGCACCACCACCAGCACCTGATAGATAGCCAGCGGGAACTGGACGTAGAACAGCCAGTAAAATAGTCGGGTCAGGCGGTGCAGCTGCGACTCGCGAAACATGCCGAGCAGCATGCAAAACATCACCAGCGACAGGGCCAGTTCGTTTTTGAAGCCGACGATGGCGGTAACGATGCCGGATTGTAAAACCGTGGCGCAGAGGCTAAGGATGATAAACGTCAGATACAGCGCCAGCACCACCTTCTCGCGCGCGCTAAGCGCCAGCGGCTGCGGCCGGCTTTGCATCATCAGCAGGACCACCATCACCAGCACCATGAAAAAGGGGAGCCACAGCACGGCTGCCACGCCGGTGAAATACTGAATCGTGCCGCAGAAGACGATGGTCGTCAGCGCGAATACCTCCAGATAGCGACCAGTGTTTAGCTGCATATTTTCTGCTCCTGCCGGGAGAGCTGTAGCGCCCGTTTGTTCATTTTCAGCAGGATGAACAGATAGCGAATGCTGGTCAGCACGGAGAACGTCAGGAGGGCTATCTCATAGCGCTGGCCCAATTCAGGCAGCGCGATAAAAGCGACGATAATAATCAGCAACTGCTCGATCTGAATACGTAAAAAATAGCGTTTAGAACCAAAGATAAGCTCAATAACGGTCAGCGGACTGACGGCCAGCGCGGCGAACAGATAGGGCAGCATATAGCGTGAGGTTGGAATGGAATTGAGCCACTCCTGACTGAAGCCCAGGCGCATGACCAGCGGATAGAAAATCCAGATCCCAAGGATACAGATCAGCGCCGCGGCCATCAGCAGCAGGCGAATCTTTTTGTACTCCGGATAGTTAAAGGTGCCGTTGCGAAAATCCATCGACCATTTTGAAAAGATGGAGTTGCGCACCGCGTTACCGACAATCATCACCGGTGATAAACAGAAGCGGCTCACCACCGAGAAATAGCCCGCGACCAGCGGTGAAAACCAGATATTTATCAACATCGTCGGCAGGTTATTGCTGGCCATCGCCAGCACTTCCGCGCTGCCGACGCGGCTGAGGTGCTGCCAGTACTGGCGCGCAAAAAGGCCGTTCGCTCGCGGTGAAAAGTGCGCCGGCGTCAGGGTGCTGAAGCGAAACAAACGCAGCAGGCAGAGGCCGAGCAGCAGCAAAATGCCCGCCATCCAGGCAATATAGAACAGCGTGGTATTCGGCATCGCCAGCAGAGCTATCGCCACCACCAGCGACACGGCGATACGCTGGAAGGTGAGGAACTGATAGTTACCGCCGCGCAGCGAGAGGTTCTCGGCGATCAAAACCAGCGCATAGCCGAAGGTGAGCAGGTAGAGAAACGCGATATTGAGATGGAATATCAGTCCGGTGATAACCGCCCACGGCAGCGCCAGAAGCAGGCTTTGCAGCAGGCAAAACACCACGTTCTGCCCCAGCTCATGCTCTTCCTGGCGCGGGATCAGCAGCTGCGACGCAAAGGTGCAAACCTGCGCGCCAATCAGCACGTTGCTGTAGATCATCGCATAGTGCCCGACTTCCGCCATGCCGTAGCGATGGGAAATCAGCCATACGGAAAAAGCGCCGATCGCCTGCGAGAGGACCGAGGAGCTGGCGATTGAAGAAATACTCTTAATTAAGTTCATAATCGCTACTTCGGTGAAATCAGTTCGCCCATGCCGCGCTCGGGCAGGCGTTTGCCCTCCTGCGTCTCCAGGTTCTCTTCTTGTACCCGGTTAAGCATGGTGGCGACAGGCGTTGGCGCGGCGGCTTGCAGACGATGTTGCGCGTCGCGGATGCGCGACGCCTGCTCGCCTGCGTTGACCACCAGCAGGCTGATATCGACGTGCGGTGCCAGCAGCAGGGCGTCCTGGGCCAGTCCGAGCGATGGCGCATCAATAATCAGATAATCGTAGGTCTGCCGCAGCGTCGTCAGCAGCGCCGGGAGCCGCTCAGAAGTGAGCAGCAGCAGGGCTGAGTCGCTGAGTTCGCCTCGCGGCATAAAATCCAGCGTCTCGGAAAGGGGGACCACCGCCTGGGACGCGGCGCTGCGGCCATCAAGACGCTCGCTGAACCCTGTTTTATGCTGAGGATAGCGCGCGGAGAGCCCCGCGCTTGCCAGATAATCTATATCGATGAGCAAGGTTTTGCCTGACTTAGCGGCGGCCCACGCCAGCATTTCGGCAATCAGGCTGCTGCCGGCATCTGCCTGCGCCGAGGTCACCAGTATCGTCCCGCTATGAGTATTCTGGCCGAGCAGCGCCAGGCGCAGGCTGTGGAGCATATCGGCATACAGCAGGTTCTGGAACGTCAGCTTCGCGCTGTTCGCCTGAGGCAACAGCGGAAACTCACCGCTGGCATCAAGGCCCGTTTTGGCTTTAAGTTCGCTGATGCTGTTCACCGTTTTGTCGAGCGCGGTGCTGACTATCAGGTACATGATGTACAGCGCCAGCGCCATCAGGGTCGCCATCACGATAAGCAGACCGCGCTGCGGTTTAGAAGGAAGATTTGGCGGCACGGCGGCATCGTAGATCACTTCATCGGGAACCGAAAAGCTCTCGGAGAGCTTCTGCTCATTCGCCCGCTGATACAGCGATTTATACAGCTCTTCGGTTTTGTTCAGCGCGGTCATCATGGTGTTGTATTTATCGCGCCTGGCGCCCAGCGCCTGGAAGTCGGCTTTCTGATCGTCGAGCATCTTCTGATAGTGCTGCTCATCGTCCAGCGCAATCTGATACTGCTGGCGTAAGCCGTTAAGCAGTTCCCCCAATACCTGACCTATCTGCCCGTTGACGACCTGCAGCTGGGCCTGAGCCTGAAGATATTTCGGATGCTTAGGGCCATAGTGTTTTGCCGCTTCCGATAGGTTACGCCGCGTCTGGATCAGCGCGATACGCAGATCCTGAATCTGCGGATGACCGGAAATTTCCGGCAGCGAGATGATGGCTTCCGGCGCTTTTCCCTGCTGACGGCGCACTTTGTCCCACACCGTTTGCGCTTTCAGACGGCGCTGGGTAGCGTCGGCCAGATGGTTAATCACGATCCCCAGGCGCTCGGTCTCGTAGCCATCCATGCTGCGGAAGGTCAGCAGGCCATTTTGTTTGAGGAAATCATCGATGTCGGCTTTCTGGCGATCGAGCTTATCGCGCAGATCGTCCATCATTTTCTCGTTCCAGCCCTGGGCCTGAAGTAAGATTTTCTGCTTCTGCGCCAGGCTGTAATCGATAAACGCCTGCGCCACGCCGTTGGCGATATCGGCGGCTTTTTGCGGCGATTTCGCCTCCATCGAAACGGATACCAACTGCGTGGTGCGCACGCCGGAGATGGTCAGGTTTTTTTGCAGGGCGCGCAGCGCATTATTGACCCGTGCGGCCTCATCAAGATTGTCCCCGCCGTTAAATTCCGGGTCCCGATCCAGCTTTAGCGCTTTTACCGCGGCTTCCAGCACCACGCGGGAGCCCATCAGCGCGTATTTGGTTTCATAGTAATCGCTGCGGGTGGAATCATAGTTTTCCAGCCGCGGCAGGGGGGTAACATCCTGCGACTGCGCTTTAAACAGCACCGTCGCGGTTGCGGTATAGCTGGATGACATAAAGCGCGTCAGGATCCACGACGCCGCGGCAGCCACCACCACCACTACCAGGCACCAGATCAGCTTGTGCTTAATTTTGTTGAAATAAGGCGTGAAGTCGATAAAGCCTTCTTTCTTCTTTCCATTTTCAACTAATGAAATAGCCATATCAGAAGAAACTCATGCCAATGATGATGGTATCTCCGGCCTGTACGGCGGAGTCGGCGGCGACGTTTTCCAGCAGTTTACCGCTGCGAAACTGACGAATGCGGATGTCATGGCGATCGGCGCGATCGGTAAAGCCGCCGGCCAGCGCAATGGCTTTTTCAGCGGTTAAGCCCGGTTCCCAGGCGTAACCGTCCGGTTTTTTGACTTCGCCTAACAGATAAATTTTACGGTATTCGGCAATGCTCACGGTCACCATTGGCGCCTGCAGATAGTTACCGCGCAGCTTATCGGCAATTTCGTTGCCGACCTGTTCAGGCGTTTTCCCTTTCAGCATCAGGGAGCCTATATAAGGATAATCAACGCTGCCGCTATTATCGATTTTTACGCGCATAGTGAGATCCTGCTCGCCGGAAACCGCGATATTGATCTCATCTCCCTGGTCCAGATGATAAACGGCATCCGGCGGCGTTCGGATCGTCTGCGGCGGCGCCGAACAGCCCGCCAGCCATAGCGCCAGAAGAGAAATCACCGCCCGTTTTCCATAGCTAAGGATCATATTTGTACCTGCGTCATAAAAATAATGGCCGAGTCGTTGTAGCCCAGCGTGCGCTCGACCTCATGGTCATAGTCCGGGCCAATATAAAAGGCATCTTTTTCTTTATTAGAATGCATCGTGTTCCATTGCAGCTTCAGCTGAAAATTAACGGATGGACGGTAGTCGTAGTTGAAGGTGAGCGACACGAGGTTTGATCGATCTTTGCGTCCGTTGGTCTGGTGTTTGTAATCCTCTGTAATATAAGAGTAATCAACCAGAGTGGAGAGCCTGTCGACCAGCCAGTGGTGCTCATAGCCCAGACCGAAATTTGATACCAGAATATAGCCGCCGGAGTCGGTGGGATCTTTTATTCGTTGTGAACTGTGTAGGTTGAGCTTTATCTGTTCAAGCGGTTTCCAGTCGGCGTTAATATCCCAGTTCAGGCCGTTGAATCCCTGCGAGTCGGGATTATGGATAAAATCTTTATACAGCCAGGCGACGTTGCCGTTGATCTCGGTCTTGCCGGAAAGACGATTTTTCATGCCGACCAGCAGGTAATATTCATTACTGTCTTTTAACGGGTTGAGCTCATAGCGACGCTGGTTGGTAATAAAACTGTAGCGATAGCGCAGCGTTTTGGCTTTTTGATCAAAAAGCTCGGCGACCACGCTGTTTTCATGCCACTCCTGATCGTGCATGTAGTAATGAAAGTCGGCGCTGGCGTCCTCAATGCTGTCGAGATTGCGAAAGCGCAGCTGCTTATGCATTAGCGCAACTTCTGCTTTACCGCGCCCTTCCGGCGCCCCGTAGCTATAGCGCAGTTCACTGTTAAAGAAGCGCGTGGCGATGGGCTTATTAATGCCAAACTCTTTAAACTGCTCGGGGAGAAACCCCTCGGTGGTATCGCGGCCGCGCTCTTCATGGCCGAACGTTTCATCGAGATCCAACGACAGCCCGTGCATGCTGCCGAAGCGCCACTTGCCGTTAAACATAAAAAAATGGTTGTCGCGGTTATCTGCGCTATCGCTGGCGTAGCGGCGGTAATCGCCGGAGTACATCAATAAATAGCGGTCCTCGTAGCGCTCGCCGATGGCTTTGAAAATCGGCTTAACGCCTTGATAAGCGGAGCCGATTTCATTCCCGCCGTAGCGTTGCCAGGTCACGTTGTCATTATAACCGACGTCATAACCCACCTGGCTCTCGAAATCGATGCCAGCCACACCGGTATGTGGTTTTGCCTGCAGGTCAGCCCATGCGTAAGGCATCGCCAGCAAACCTGCGAGGAAAGTGAGTTCAGAACGCATTCTTCCCCACAAATCCGCGGAAAAACGTTAAAAACACAATTTTAATGTCCAGCAGCAGCGACCACGACTGAATATATTCCAGATCGTACTGAATGCGTTTTTCCATTTTATCAATCGTGTCGGTTTCGCCGCGAAAACCGTGTATTTGCGCCAGCCCGGTAATGCCGGGCTTCACTTTATGGCGGATCATGTAATTTTCCACCAGCACGCGATACTGCTCATTATGCGCGACCGCGTGAGGGCGTGGGCCCACTATCGACATGGTTCCCTGCAGCACGTTAAAAAATTGCGGCAGTTCGTCAAGAGAGGTTTTACGTAAAAAGGCGCCGAAGCGGGTAATGCGCGGATCGTTACGCGTTGCCTGGGTCACTACCGCGCTGTTTTCCATCACGCGCATGGTTCTGAACTTCCAGACGGGGATCTGTTTACCGTTCAGGCCGTAACGGTTTTGTTTAAACAGCACCGGGCCCGGCGAAGTCAGCTTAATGCCGATCGCCACCGCCAGCATGACCGGCAGGCTGACCAGGGTAAAAAAAGCGCCAAGCACGATATCTTCGATACGCTTGAGTACCGCGCCTTCGCCTTCAAACGGCGAGGTAAAAATGCTGATCGTCTGAATATTGCCAAACATCCGCAGCTGAGAAATATGTGAGCTGTAGGAAAACAGGTCCGGTACCAGAAACACATCTACGGTGGTGTCGGAAAATTCATTCAAGAACTGGCGAATACGCTGCTGGGCGACCATCGGCAGGGCAATATAGACTTCATCGATTTCTCCGGCTTTCGCCAGCGCCAGCAGGTCTCGTGAGTTGCCTTTTTTCTCAATGCTGAGCAGGCGACTGTCGCGCTGCACGGCGCGGTCCTCAAAGAAGGTGATGTCAATCCCGTCGTGGGTATACTCCTTAAACAGCGCCTGCTCGATGGCCAGCCCGGCTGGCGTTATGCCTAAAATAGCCACCTTGAGTCTGGATTTGAAAAAATAGCGGCTGGAGATAACGCGAATCAGAAACATACTAATAAATATGGCAATCGAGCACAGCACAATAATTTCAGCTAATCGCACCGCGTTTGTGCTGGCGTGATTGTTCAGTAATAATTCGGCGCTTACAAACAATAAAAATGATAACAAGCCGCTTATACTGACGCTGAAAAACAATTTAGTTAATTTTTTTAAATACTGGCCTTTAAACTGACCAGAATATAGCTGAAAGTGTTCATTGGCTCTGATAAAAATCAGTGAATATATTATGCCCAGGAACAGAGAGGCCGTTGAGGGTTCGACGAAAAAGTATTTTAAATAAGCGAAAATGAACAAGTTGACGGCAATAAAATCCAGTAGCTTCATCAGCTTACTATAGCGGGCGTTGTATATTTTAATGGTGCTATCCGTCATCTTTTTGCTCGTTTTATAGTCAATAAAATGATGTCCTGTCCTTCTTTAAAGCTGAATTTATGTCTATGAATCTATTCAAAAATTAAGCTTTAGCTCGGCGTTGATTATTGTAGCCTACGATTAATCTTATGTCGAACCTGCCCCGGACTGAGAGGAGATAACTTTTCCTGACGGGCAATAATATTTTTATCATTGCCTGAAGCATAAAAATGGCGGTTACGATTAAATAGGGGCGGAGAGACCCGGGTGGCAAACGAACGGCCGTCAGGGCTACAGTTCCTGGCCGATCCGCACTTGAGTGTTAAAAAATCCGCGCCAGCGGGGCTGGCGCGTTTATCGGCTAAATCCCAATGCACATGTATTTGATTTCTAAGTAATCCTCGATGCCATACTTCGACCCTTCGCGGCCGAGACCGGAAGATTTCACGCCGCCGAACGGGGCGACCTCGGTGGAGATCAGGCCGGTGTTAATCCCGATAATGCCGTACTCCAGCGCTTCGCCGACGCGAAAGACGCGGCTCAGATCGCGAGCGTAGAAATAGGCCGCCAGGCCGAATTCGGTGTCGTTGGCCTGAGCAATAACATCCGCTTCATCTTTAAAGCGGAATAGCGGGGCGAGGGGGCCAAAGGTCTCTTCTTTCGCCACTTTGGCATCACCGGGGACATCCACCAGAATCGTTGGCTGAAAGAAATTTCCGCCGAGCTCATGAATTTTCCCGCCGGTTACTATCCGCGCGCCTTTGCCCAGCGCATCGGCGATATGCTCCTGTACTTTGGCGATCGCTTTCTCGTCAATCAGCGGCCCGATGGTGACGTTGGGCTGCAGGCCATCGCCGATTTGCAGCTTACTCACCGCCTGCTGAAGTTTTTCGGCGAAACGATCGTAGACGCCATCCTGGACGTACAGGCGGTTGGCGCAGACGCAGGTCTGCCCGGCGTTGCGAAATTTGGAGGCCAGCGCGCCTTCGACGGCTTTATCCAGATCGGCGTCGTCAAAAACGATAAACGGCGCGTTGCCGCCGAGCTCCAGCGAGACCTTCTTGATATCTTTCGCGCACTGTTCCATCAGCTGGCGGCCAATTTCCGTCGAGCCGGTAAACGAGAGTTTGCGCACCAGCGGGTTACCGGTGAGCTCATTGCCGACTTCGCTGGCCGATCCGGTGACCACGTTAAACACGCCTTCGGGGATCCCGGCGCGGTTGGCGAGCTCCGCCAGCGCCAGCGCGGAGAGCGGGGTCTGGCTGGCGGGCTTGAGCACCATCGTGCAGCCTGCGGCCAGCGCCGGACCCGCTTTACGGGTGATCATCGCCGAGGGAAAATTCCACGGGGTGATAGCGGCGGTCACGCCAATCGGCTGCTTAATCACCAGCAGCCGTTTGTCGGCCTGATGGCCGGGAATGGTGTCGCCGTAGATGCGCTTGCCCTCTTCGGCAAACCACTCGATAAAGGAGGCGGCGTAGCTGATTTCACCTTTTGCTTCCGCCAGCGGTTTACCCTGTTCCAGCGTCATCAGGCGCGCCAAATCGTCCTGATGCTCCATCATCAGCTCAAACCAGCGGCGCAGGATAGCGGAGCGTTCTTTGGCGGTAAGGGCGCGCCATGCGGGCAGCGCGCCGGCGGCGGCATCGATAGCCTCGCGGGTTTCTGCGGCGCCCATTTTGGGCACGCTGCCCAGCTGCTGGCCGTTGGCGGGGTTCGTGACCGCGAGGGTCTCTTTGCTGCTGGCGTCGCGCCAGCGTCCGTTAATCAACGCCTGCTGGCGAAAAAGGGTAGGGTCGTTAAGTTGCATGGTTGCGTCCTGTCTTAATCTGTTTTAAACCGTGGATGCGCCTGAATCAGCTGCGTCAAACACCTGTCCCTGTTTAGTGTAGACGAACGCGTTCAGAGAACCGGGAGCAATGCTGGGTGATACAACAATAACCACAAATAATTTACGGATATTTGAACTGGCAGAACGTTATTGTGCAAACAATGCTGTATTTTTTATGCTCAACCCGCAAGAAAGGAGCGCTCTATGTCACAGCAAGAACGGTTTTGTCAGGCCTGTGGAATGCCGATGTCCGCCGGGGAGGCGAAAAGCGCAAGCGAAGAGTACTGCGCCTGGTGCTGCGATAGCGAGGGGAAGCTTAAATCCTGGGAGGACGCCGTCTCCGGCCTGGCCGAGTTCCTCGATTCCTGGCAGAAGGTCGGCCCCGCGGAAGCGCGCAAGCGGGCGATGCGCTACTTAACGGCCATGCCCGCGTGGGCGCATAAAGCGGAAGAGTAACCCGCAGCCCGGAGCGCAACACTCCGGGCTTTTTTAGCGCGATCAGAACTTCCAGGAGACGCTGCCGACGATACTGCGCTCTGCGCCAAAGTAGCAGTAAGAGAGCGAGTTACAGGCGGCAACGTAGCTCTTGTCGGTCAGGTTATTCACGTTCAGCTGGGCGCTGAGGCCTTTAATTCCCACCTTCGACAGGTCATAGCCGATCGCCATATCCACCAGCGTCCAGGACGGCAGAGTGTGGGTATTCAGGCGGTCGCTGGTAATGCCGTTGACGTAGCGCACGCCGGAACCCAGCGTCAGGCCATCCAGCGGGCCGCTTTTCACATCATAGCTCAGCCAGGCGCTGGCCTGATTGCGCGGCGCGTAAACGGCACGCTTGCCTTGCTCTTCCGGGCTGCTTTTCTTATAGCGAATGTCAGTGTAGGTATAGGCGGCCTGCAGGCGGAAGCTATCCGTTAGCTGGCTTATCGCCTCCAGCTCTACCCCTTTCGACTCAATTTCACCAATCGAACGATACGGATCGGTCGGCTCTTCTTTGGTGGCGATATTGGTCTGATTGATGCGGAATACCGAGGCGCTGAACTGGCTGTTCATTCCTTCCGGCTCATACTTCAGCCCGGCTTCCCACTGCTTGCCTTTCATCGGATCCAGCACGTTGCCGTTTTCGTCGGCGAAGCTGGTGGGCGTAAAGGCGGTGGAGTAGCTGATGTACGGGGCAAACCCGTTATCGAACAGATACAGCAGCGCGGCGCGGGTGCTGAAGTTGTTCTTATCCAGATCGCTGCGCGTTTGATTAAGCTTATCGATGTTGGAGACGCTGACCTGGTCGTAGCGTCCGCCGAGGGTCAAACGCCAGCGCTCCCAGGACATTTGATCCTGTAAATAGTAGCCGGTCTGGCGCAGCTTGTGCTTCTCGCGGCTGTACATGGTGATGTAATCCGGCTTCGCGCCGTAGACCGGATTAAAGGCGTCAATGGCCGGGAATGCGCCATAGTAGCCGGTGGTGTCGTTGCTGCGGTCCTGATAGTCGATCCCTATCAGCAGGCGATGGTTAACGGCCCAGGTATCGACGCTGCCGTCGAGCTGGTTATCGAGGGTGATGGCGTTCATCTTTTCGTCCGAGCCGGAATAGCCGCGGTTCAGCTCGGTTTCGTTCAGCCAGCCTGCGGCATAAACCTGATTCAGCTCGACTTTGGTATGCAGGTAGCGCAGCTTCTGCCGCACCGACCAGCCGTTATCAAACAGATGCTCGAAGTTGTAGCCGACCATATTTTCGCGGCGATCGTACTTGTCGTAGTCATCTTCTCCCTCGAAGAAGGTGTTAGCGATTTTCTTGCCGTAGTGCGGCACCACGGTACCTTCATAGGGGAGGCCCGAGTGGCTGCCGCCCTCCGGGTCGCGATGCAGATAGGCCATTAAATCAAGGCGCGTCTGGTCGGTGATGCGCCAGGTCAGGCTGGGCATAATCGCGTAGCGCTGCTCTTTTAAGGTATCAAACTGCGAGTCTGCATAGCGGGTCATGCCGCTTAAGCGCGCCGCCACGCGATCGTTATCGTCCAGCGCCCCGGTAACGTCAAACGCCGCCCCGCGCTGGTTGTTATTCCCGGCAAACAGCTTAATTTCCCCGCCGGGATCGAATGAGGGTTTACGCGAGGTGAGGGCGACGATGCCGCCGGGCGAAGAGCGGCCGTACAGCACCGAGGCCGGGCCGCGCACCACTTCGATATTTTCCAGGAACCACGGATCGACCACCAGCGAGCTGTGCGAGTTGGTATCGCCCATCATTTTCAGGCCGTCGAGATAGACGTTATCCAGGCTGCCGTCGGAGAAGCCGCGCAGGACGATATAGTCAAAGCGGTTGGAGGCGCCAATCTGGTTGCTGTATACCCCGGGGGTATAGCTCACGGCCTGGCGGACGCTGATCGCGCCCTGTTCTTCAAACTGCTCGCGCGTGATAATGGACACCGATTGCGGGGTCTCTATATCCGGGGTGGCAATTTTGGTCGCGCCGCTCTGCATCTGCGAAGTGACCACGATGGTTTCGTTTTTTGTTGTTTCCTGGGCCAGCAGCGGGAAGGCGACGCCGCCGGTCACCCATCCTACCAGTAGCGCCAGGCGAGTTTTCGCAAACATGAACATCTCCAAAGGCATTTCTAATTGTTAATAAGAATTATTACCTTTTTGATGCTGTCTATAGCTATGCGCAATGCCAGGATACGTATGCGCGCTGCCAAAGCCGCTGACTATTTTTCGCAAAAAGGGGAAAAATGGATTAGCCCGGCTTTTGCACATCGCAGGGCGAGATGCCGTAGCGCCGACGAAAAGCGGTAGAGAAGTTGGTGGCGTGCTGGTAGCCCGACATCCAGGCCGCCTGCTGCACGCTATAGCCCTCCAGCAGATAGCTTCTTGCCCGCGCCAGCCGGCAATCGCGCAGGTAGTCAAAAACCGAACAGCCGTAGGCCTGGCGAAACTTACTGCGTAAGCTGCTGGAGCTCATCGCCGCCCGCTGGGCCAGCTCATTGAGGGTGTAGTCGTTTTCCGGCGCCTGCTCCAGCAGGCGGCGAACTCTCTCCAGCCGCTGCTGTTCGCCGCCCGCCGGGGCGACGTGCCTCGCGCTTTCATCCTGACAGACGCTCAGCCCATGACCGAACAGCTGCAGGATAAGCCCTTCCAGCATCAGCTGTCGGGACACGCGACTCAGCGCGCTCTGCTGCGCGTACTGCAGTCCGCTCAGCAGAAAACCCGGTATCTGCCAGATAAGCGTTGGCGTCTGGCACCTTTCCCACTCGCGCATCAATGAATCGAGCAGGCCATCGCGCCAGGTGCCGTCCGGGTAGAGACCGAGGGAGAGCGTACGGAGCCGGCTGTCGGCATCGTGGCGGGCGCGCATGGCCTGATGTTCGCTAAGGCGCGAGGTGAAGGCCATCCCGGAACGCACCAGGTGCTGCTCCCCGTTGAGGGTCAGCGCGACGCAGCCTTCCAGCACCACCAGCATATAGAGCGGGCTACTGTGGCGAGAGGTGGTCTCATAAGGCTGCAATACGTGAACATCAGAATGGGTGACGCACATGCCGCAGGGCAGGGTCATCTCTTCCACTTCTCCCCGCAGCACCGGGCTGGCGTGCGGAGGCTCCGGCTTTTGCAGCAGCTGCGGGAAGCGGTAGTCGATACCGTATCGTTCACCAAACGCCATAAACTCGCTGACGGAGAAGGTTTTCCTCAGCGCCTGGCGGGCGGGTTCGTTCTGCGTGGTTGTCTTGTTCATGCGGTTTTCGGCACCGGAGAGGGCGTCATCGGATGACGTCACCTTATCACTGCGCGGGCAGGGCGACAATAAAGATGAGAATCATTATCAACTTTTGCGCTGCGGCACAGAAGGCGCGCGGACGGCCGCTATCCGTGCGCCAGCGGCAGGGATCAGGCGTCAGCGTTGTCCAGCGGCCAGGAGTCGAACAGGTAGCCGTCGAAGTAGATATCATCGACGTTGGAGAACTCCAGCAGGCGGCGTTTGACGTTTTCCAGATGCTGCCACATGGCAAGCTTGGCCGCCCGGGCGTCTTTTTTGATTAAGGCGGCGAGGATCCGTTTGTGATCCACCAGCCACTCCTGACGGTAGTGGGTATCGCCGAGATGGCGGTGCAGCTGGATCCACATGGGGTTATTTTCCCGCCACTGCCATGACTGCCTGAACAGCTCGACCAGCATACTGTTGTGGGTCGCTTCGGCAATGGCCAGATGAAACTGCATATCGCCGCTTTCGGAGCCGCCCGGCGCGCTGCTGGCCAGCTCGCGCTCTTCCAGCTGCAAAGCCTGGCGCATTTTGATGATATCTTCCCGGGTTGCCTGCAGGGCGGCAAATTCGGCGATATTGCTCTCCAGCAGCTGGCGGGCCTGCAGCAGTTCAAACGGACCGGCATCATTGCAATGATTGATGTCCGCGCTCTCCGCTGCGCCTTCTCCGACGGCGTTATCGAGCACGTAGATCCCGGCGCCGCGGCGCACTTCGACCAGCCCTTTAATCTCCAGCATGATCAGCGCCTCGCGGACCACGGTGCGGGTCACGTCCAGCATCTCGGCGATTTCGCGTTCCGGCGGTAAGCGATCGCCGGGGTTATAGGGCGTCTGGACGATCAGATTGCGGATCAACGCGCCGACTTCCTGATAAGGTCTGTGCTGAGAAGTTTGTGATTTCATGATGTTATGTTGTGAGATGCGATAGCCCGGTGGCTGACTATAGCATCTGGCCAGGGGGTTGGCACCTCCCCGTGCGCGGAGAGTGGGAAAACGGGTCAACCACATTGGTGTTCAGTTGACCCGTGGCAGGACAGAGCGTTACAGGCCGCCGCCGAGCGCCGCAACGCACTCGCGGGCGCCGCGCTCGCACAGCGCGTGGTAAGCCTGCGTCACCGCCGCAATAAAATCGCTATTGTCCGGCAGATCGTGGGCAAAAATTCCGCTTAACGCCAGCAGCGCTGCGACGCGTTCTGCGCCCTGAAAACGCTGGTTGATCTGTTGGATCTCCGCCAGCAGCGGGTCGACGACATCAATAGGCTGCCCCCGCTCGTCGATGCCCTGGGTATAGCGCATCCAGCCCGCCACGCCGAGCGCCAGATGGCGCCAGCTGCTGCCGTTTTGCAGATGCAAACGGATGGGATCCAGCAGGCGCTGCGGCAGCTTCTGGCTACCGTCCATGGCGATCTGCCAGGTACGATGGCGCAGCGACGGGTTGCTGAAACGGGCAATCAGCAGCGTGGCGTAGGCCTGGAGATCGGTGCCTTCCGGCATGGAGAGCGTCGGCGCCTGCTCCTGCATCATCAGGGCGAAAGCCGCTTCACGATAGGCCGGGTTGGTCATGGTATCGGCGATGGTTTCATAGCCGCCGAGATAGCCAAGATACGCCAGGAAGGAGTGGCTGCCGTTGAGCATCCGCAGCTTCATCATTTCAAACGGCACGACGTCTTCAACAAACTGCGCGCCGACTTTATCCCACGCCGGGCGGCCGCTGACGAAGCTATCTTCAATCACCCACTGGCGGAATGGTTCGCAGGCGATGGCGCACGGATCGTAGATCCCAAGCTGGTCGGCAATCTCCTGCAGCGTTTCCGGCGTCGCCGCGGGTACGATGCGGTCAACCATGGTGCACGGGAAGGTGGCATGGGCTTCAATCCACGCCGCCAGCAGCGGGTCGCGCGCCTGGGCCAGGCCAAGCACCGCCACTTTCGCCACGTGGCCATTCTCGCGGACGTTATCGCAGGACATCACCGTAAAGGCCTCAAGCCCCTGCTCACGGCGCAGGCGCAGCGCTTCGACGATATAGCCTATGGCGGATTTCGGCGTCGTCGGGTTGGCGAGGTCGTGTTGAATCAGCGGGTTGTTGAGATCGAGCTGGCCGCTGGCCGCATCGGTGCAGTAGCCTTTTTCAGTGACCGTCAGGGAGACGATTGCCGTGTGCGGACGCGTCATGGCGCGCAGAATGCCGTCACAGCCGTCGATTTCCGGATGCAGCGCCTCTTTCATCGAACCGATAATTTTCAGCGCGGTGCTGTCAGCGCCTTTTTCCGCCACCGTGTAGAGCAGCTGCTGATTTTTCAGCTGTTCAATCAGAACGCGATCGTTGCCCGGCATCAGGTTGACTTCGCAGATGCCCCAGTCGCTGTCGCTGGTTTCCAGCAGATGATGGGTATAAAGCGCCTGATGCGCGCGGTGAAATGCGCCGCAGCCCAGGTGAACGATGCGGGATTCCAGGCGAGAACGATCCCACGCGGGGCGCGTCACCGGCAGGTTGCTGTCGGCAATGGTTGCAGTCATAGCAAACTCCAGAGTGGGCCGCAAAAGGCGGCCGAAGAGGTAAAGGCGGGACGTCGGCCCCGCCAGTCAGGAATTAGCGGCTAAAAAAAGCGCGCTGAATCGCCAGCTCGACGCCGCGAACTTCAGCCAGCCCTTTCAGGCGACCAATCGCGGAATAGCCGGGGTTGGTTTTCTTTTTCAGATCGTCGAGCATCTGGTGGCCGTGGTCAGGACGCATAGGGATAAGATCCTCTTTGCCTTCCGCTTTACGGCGGTGCTCTTCTTCAACAATCGCTTTCACCACTTCGTACATGTCCACGTCGCCGTGCAGGTGAGCGGCTTCGTGGAACGTTTTCGGGTTCTCTTCGCGCAGCGTAGAGCGCAGATGGGTGAAGTAAATGCGCGGGCCGAACTGCTTAATCATATCCACCAGATCGTTGTCGGCGCGGACCCCGTAGGAGCCGGTGCACATGGTAAAGCCGTTAGCCATGCTGTTCACCGTGTCGACCATCCACTGCATATCTTCAATGGTCGAGACGATGCGCGGCAGGCCGAGAATCGGGCGCGGCGGATCGTCCGGGTGTACCGCCATACGTACGCCAACCTCTTCGGCGACGGGGATAATCGCTTTCAGGAAGACGGCGAAATTCTCGCGCAGCGCGGCTTTATCAATATCTTTATAGGTGGCAAGGTGCTGGCGGAACTGGTCGAGGGTATATCCCTCTTCCGCGCCCGGCAGACCGGCGATAATGTTGCGGGTCAGGCGCGCTTTATCTTCATCGCTCATGGTGGCGAAACGCTGATTCGCCTGAGCGACCTCTTCGGCGGTATAGTCCGCTTCCGCGCCCGGGCGCTTGAGGATATGCAGTTCAAAGGCGGCGAATTCAATTTGATCGAAACGCAGGGCTTTGGAGCCATCCGGCAGGACGTATTCCAGGTCGGTACGGGTCCAGTCGAGGACCGGCATAAAGTTGTAGCACACGGTACGGATGCCGCACTGGGCCAGATTGCGCAGGCTCTGCTGGTAGTTAGCGATCCACTTCGCGTAGTTGCCGGTATGGGTTTTGATCTCTTCGTGAATCGGTACGCTTTCGACCACCGACCATACCAGCCCGGCGGCTTCCACGATGGCTTTACGCTTGAGGATTTCGTCAACCGTCCACACTTCACCGTTCGGGATATGGTGCAGGGCGGTAACCACTCCGGTCGCGCCCGCCTGACGGACGTCAGCTAAAGTGACCGGATCGTTAGGGCCATACCAGCGCCATGTCTGTTCCATGCTTAACCTCTTTCACGTTATTGACCTGCTTCAGGCCGCTGCTTTGATGGTAGCGTCGGTTCCGGTCAACCATCGTAACGGAGGGGAAACCAGACGATATGGCGTATAAATTCCTCCAATTGGTCGAACATGTCAACCATGAATGGCAAATTGGTAAACCAAAGTGTGACGGAGATGCGTGAAGGGGAGGGAACGTTAAACAGGGCGGCATCGTTAAACCGCCACGGGGCGCGGGCTGATTCTGCTGGCGTTAGCGTTAAGCAATTTTCATGTACTTCAAGTGATTACTCAGAACCGGGGAAGTGGAATTCTTCATGGGCATAGGGCCAGTGCGCGGCGGGTAGCGACGTGTTGCGAAATGGTTAACCAATGTGCCAAACCTATCGACCAGAAGAACGGAGGCGGTCATTGATGCCGGCCGGAGCGCGGACGGACTCGCAGCAGATCACACTTTTTGATTATTACGATTTCCATATAAAAACTACGTGTTATCATTACCGCTGGTAAATACCTTTTCAACTCTCACCGAGGCTTTGATGCTGGAGAATGTCATCATCAGATAATCAGCTTCCCGACCTTTTCAGGCCGGACTGGTTATCGCTGCGCTTAAACCTTACGCGAACACCTGCGGGTGTTGGCTCGTTTTTACGCATGATGATTAACAGGTTTCTTCAGTATGAATCTATCCCGTCAGGAACAACGTACCTTACACGTTCTCGCTAAAGGTGGCCGGATCGCGCACATCCGCGATGCATCAGGCCGCGTCACCTCTGTTGAATGCTACAGCCGCGAAGGGCTCCTGCTCAGCGACTGCACGCTCGCCGTTTTCAAAAAACTCAAAACCAAAAAGCTGATTAAGTCCGTCAACGGACAGCCCTACCGCATCAATACCACCGGGCTGAATAACGTCCGCGCACAGCTGGACAATCGCTAAGGAGCCTCTGATGACAAACCACAGCTTCACTTTTCATGTCGCCTCTGAAGGCGATACCGATGACATTCTCGACGTCGAAACCCGGGCTTTCGGCTACAGCAAAGAGGCCAGGCTGGTGGCCGATTTGCTCAACGATGAGAGTGCCTGCCCGACGCTATCGCTGCTGGCCAGGCATAACGGAGAGGCGGTTGGGCATATTTTATTCACCCGGGCGACGTTCAAAGGGGAGCCGGACTCGCCGATGATGCACATCCTTGCTCCCCTGGCGGTGGTGCCGGAATACCAGGGCGTGGGCGTTGGCGGAGAGCTTATCCGGCACGGCATTGAGCAGTTGAAAGCAATGGGAAGCCAGGCGGTATTTGTTCTGGGCCACGCCGCTTACTACCCCAGGCACGGGTTTGAGCCAGGCGCGGGAGATAAAGGCTATCCGGCGCCTTATCCGATTCCCGCGGCGCATAAAGCCTGCTGGATGCTGCAGCCGATTTCGTCTCAGCCGCTGGGGCGAGCGGGCCAGATACAGTGCGCCCGGGCGTTAATGAAACCCGAGCACTGGCGCGAGTAATCAATAAGGAGATGATGATGACTATTGGCACGATTATTACAGGTTCCAGGCATATCGCGTTGTCATCCCGGGAGCGCAAAATCCCCTGGGATGAACCGGCTTTTAGCCAGCGTATGCTGGAGAACCATCTGTCGCAGGAGCACGACTGGGCCAGCCGCAGGCGGGCGGTTATCGAACAACAGGTCGCGTGGATTGCCGGACAGCTACCCGCCGGCGCGCGCATTCTGGACCTCGGCTGCGGGCCGGGCTTTTACACCCGCCTGCTGGCGGAGCGCGGCTTTTACTGTACGGGCGTGGATTTTTCGCCGGCGTCGATCGCCTGGGCCCGGCAGCAGGCGCAGGCGGCCGGGCTGGATATTGCCTATCACCAGCAGGACGTTCGCGAGTACGCGCCGGAAACCCAGTTTGATTTCATTATGATGACCTTCGGTGAACTGAACGTGTTCAGCGCGGCTGAGGCCCGCTCGCTGGTTCATCGCTGCGCGCAGTGGCTGGTTCCGTGGGGAAAGCTGCTCATCGAGGTTCATACCTATGCAGAGGTTAAACGTCAGGGAATGGCCGATCCCGGCTGGCAGCGCTGTCCGCAGGGGCTGTTTCTTGATGTTCCGCACCTGCTGCTGACGGAGCACGCCTGGGATCCGGCGGCGCAAACCAGCTCCACGCGGTTTATGGCGATTGAAGAGAGCGGCAAGGTGACGCGCTTCGGCAGCCGGATGACCGCCTGGCACGATGACGCTTATCTCGACCTGCTGCGCACGGCGGGTTTGACCACCATTACCCGCCCGGATGAGGCGGAATGGCCGGTCAGCGAAACCTTTACCGGCAAGCTGTACGCGCTGCTGGCCGAAAAAAACGTTCCCGATTCTCTTTCCGCAAAACCCATAAAAGGAATTCAACCATTGGATATCCCACGTATTTTCACCATTAGTGAAAGCGCTCATCGCATCCATAACCCGTTTACGCCGGAAAAATACGCCGCCCTTGGCCGGGTGCTGCGAATGAAGGCCGGAACCCGGATACTCGATCTTGGCAGCGGGTCGGGGGAGATGCTCTGTACCTGGGCGCGCGATCGCGGCATTCGCGGCATCGGCGTCGACATGAGCGCGCTGTTCAGCGAGCAGGCTAAGCTGCGGGCAGAAGAGCTCGGCGTTGCCGACCGCGTGACGTTTATTCACCAGGACGCCGCCGGTTATGTGGCCGAGGAAAAATGCGACATCGCCGCCTGCGTGGGCGCGACCTGGATCGCCGGCGGCGTCGCCGGGACTATCGAGCTGCTGAGCAAAAGCCTCAAGCCCGGCGGTATGCTGCTGATCGGCGAACCGTACTGGCGCCAGGTACCGGCAACGGAAGAGATAGCACAGGCCTGTGGCGCCTCTTCGCTCGCCGACTTTCTGACGCTTGCCGATCTGGTCTCCTCTTACGATGAGCTTGGCTATGACCTCGTCGAAATGGTGCTGGCGGACCAGGAAGGTTGGGACCGCTACGAAGCGGCGAAATGGCTCACCATGCGCCGTTGGTTAGAGGAAAACCCCGATGATGAGTTTGTGCCAGAAGTCCGGACGGAGCTGACGATGGCGCCAAAACGCCATGCGACTTATACGCGTGAATACTTTGGCTGGGGCGTGTTTGCGTTAATCAAGCGGTAGTTGAAATACCCGGCATAGCAGGAAGGCTATGCCGGGATCAGGGGGGGCAGAACCGCAGGAAAGGGCGCCCATGGGTAATGATCACACGCACTGGGTCAGACCTGACGGTAGCGGTCCGTTTTATCAGAATTTGACGGTCACCTGATTGCCGAGCACCCAGGCGTTTTTAATCTCTTCGCTTCCTCCCGGATGAACGAGCAGCTGCAGGTTAGGGCGCACGGTCAGCCATGGCGTCGCGCGAAAGCTGTAATGCAGCTCTGCGGCATACTCGGCTCTGCGAACCGGAACATACAGAGGGTTATCATAATCATCGATCCCCCGCATCTGGTTCAGGAGCTGCGCCCGACGGGCGACTCTGTCGTTGGCGTGCATTTTACTGACGCCGAAGCTGATAAAGTCCTGCGGACGGCTGGCGAAAGGGCCTTGATAAATGGCGCCGGCCTGAATCTGATAGTCCATTGTCGCCGTATCTTTATCATTCATTGCCAGATGCCCGAAAAGGCTAAGGCCACGTTGGCGCTGGCTGCTCGAGTAGGTCAGCTGCTGGACGATATAGAGATAACCTCCGTAGCGGCCGTCGTGTCGCCGGGCGGCCTGGTGCGTGAGCACATAGGGATCGCCATTGTCATCATCCAGCACATCATTGGCGTCCGCCGTGTTATACCATCCCCCGAGTTTCCAGATGCCGGGGAGTTTCGCCGCGCCGAGAGTAGGTCGATATCCCATTTCAAAAAGGTACATGTACCCCAGATGCCCGGTACCATCCAGCTGGAAGCTTCCGTGGCGGGTGGCGTAGTCAGGATTGTACTGAAACGCGCCGGCCTGGACGTAAAGCGCCGGGGCAGGGCTGTATTTAATACGGCCGCCCCACTGGCCTATGGGGGTGTTATACCAGACGCCGCTGCCGTGGCCGGCTAAAGAGCCGCACAGCGACAGGTTTTGAAAAAAGCAGCCGTTGTTATCAAAATCCTCTCCCGGCGGCATCAGGCCCACCTTGAGATCCAGCTTTTTATTCCACCCGGTTTTTTTGAACCAAAACTGCGTCGCGTGCCATGTTTGCCCCCGACCGTAGTTGCTCTGAACACCGGAGCCTATTACCGGCGCGCGCGGATCCTGAAGGCGATCCTGAGTCAGATCTCGCCCGTTACGATTATTCACCGACGCTTTAAATTCACCGTCGTGAATACCTAAAACCTTTTCCAGATCCATATTTACGCCGAGAATATACTGGTCGCTGTAGCGCAGAGTTTTATCGCGATCGTAACCGCCGGAGATATTCGTGGCCGTCATTGCGCTATATTCCAGCGTAAAATCATAACCATGACGGCGCAGATCCGTACGCACGCCTCCCCATTCTCCGGTCATGTTTTTTGCGGTGGGAGAAAAAAGCGTCTCGTTGGCCAGCGTCTGTAAAGGGTGTAGTAAAGCCAGGAGCATCGTGCCGCTGTGGATGAGTTTGTTCATGTTTTTACCGCCTGTTAATGATCCAGGTCTATGAATAATTCCCGGTAAGGCGCAGCTGAATCAGCCGACTGCGCCGACCTCCCGTCAGAGGTGGCTCCGCGCTTCCCGGAGCCACAGGCCGTCTATGGCGACAGCTCTTCTAACGATTTTCCTTTGGTTTCAATGGCAAAAAGCCAGGTAATTAAGCCGCCAATCAGCGCAATGACCGCGAAAGTGATAAACACAAAGCGGATCCCGAAGCCGCTGACGATAAAACCGACCATCAGTGGGCCGATGGATGACCCCGCCCGGAGCCATGCGCTGGAATACGCGGTGCCGATAGCGCGCAGTCGGGTGGGATAAAGCTCAGCCGCGTACAGATAAAGCGAGAAAGCGATGGTCTGCAGAATGGCGTAGGTCAGGCTGCCCAGAATCAGAATTTCAACGGCGGATTTCGCGCCCAGAACGGAGAGCGTAATCAGCGGAACGACGGCCAGTAAAAAGGCCCATGTGTACCAGCGCTTGCGCCCGACGCGGTCGATCATCAAGGCGCAGATCACCGAAGCCACGACGCCGCAGGAAGAGGTGATCCAGCCGTAGGCCAGACTGGTATCGAGGGAGAGGTTAAACCAGGTTTTATAGAGGGTTGGAAACCAGGTGATCATTCCGTTGTTGACGCTATAAACCGTCAGCCACAGTCCCCAGAGCATAAAGGTGCGGGATTTATAGATACCGCCAAAGAGGGCTTTAACCCCTTCCGGAGCCGCTTTTTGCACCGCGGGGGCTTTTATTTCCGGTTCGGGCAACGTCATCCCGCGCCTGATGACCTCTGATTCCAGCGTCGATACGATGCTGTCCGCTTCCTTCAGCCTCCCTTTTGCGGTCAACCAGCGCGGTGATTCCGGCATGAGCCAGCGCAGGGGAACGGTCAGCGCGGAGGGGACTAAGCCAATTAAAAACATGACCTTCCAGCCATAGATGGGCACCAGAAAATACCCCACCAATCCGGCAAACATCATGCCGATAGGGAAAATCACTTCATACAACAAAAAGAAACGCCCGCGCTTTTTGGCACCGACAAATTCATTGATATAGGCGCTGGCAACGGGGACTTCCGCACCGATACCCACCCCCTGTAAAAAGCGAATAACAAGAATTGACCAGCCGTTCCAGGCAAAAAGGCAGGCCGCATCCATGAGTACGAACATGATGATGGTGATACGCAATACGCCGATGCGGCCTATTTTTTCCGCCAGCGAGCCGAAAAACAGGGCGCCGCACAGCTGGCCCACGTAGCTGGCCGCAATAATAAGACCGACAAACGTCGGCGTGAGACCCCACTCCTGGGTAAGCTGGGGGAGCGCAAAAGCGATAGCAATAATGGTATAGGCATCGAAAAACGTCGATAAGCCGACGATAACGCGGATCGCTTTCAGCCGTCGGGTGATGGGGAGGCGTTCCAGCCTTGCCAGCAGCGCGTCTGGCGTGGACGCCGTTCCGCTGGCAACGGCGTAATCTGAAGCAATGGCCTGAGTTGACATAGTATTACCCTGTTAAACGTTGTCTGGGGCATACACGTAAGGTTCTGAATAACCACAGGGCAACGAACCCTTATTCATCGACGTGCTGCATATAATGCTGTCCTGATGTGTTTATGATAACGTTACTGCAATCGATTTCACTTGCAGCTAATCCTTTGCTGGATTCGCCACTAAGTCAATTACGCCTGTTGTATAAATGTCGAGCAGTTCACAATCTGAAAAAACTCACGCGCAAAAAGGCGAAGCGGCGAATGCAAAGCAAAATGGATAAGAAATGTGAATTAACGACCAGCCGAATGAACCCGGCAAAGTGAAGCACCATTCCTTTTGTCCGGGCGAGGTTTGACGTAAGATCCTTTAACCCCACGGTTTGCACGATGGTATCCGTTGAACGGGCAACACGGATTTTTACCCGCATTGATGAGTTGGAGCAGCAGATGGATCAAGAAAGTGAACTGAACGATTTGCCGGAAAAAAAGCTGGCGACAATGCGGGATGTTGCTCGCGCTGCGGGCGTGAGCGTCTCGACCGTTTCGCGCGTACTCGATGAACGGTTACCCACTTCGCGCAGCGCCTCGGCAGAGAAAATTCGCCAGGTGGCCCGTGAGCTGGGCTACCGTCGGGACTATGTTGCTTCCAGCCTGCGCCGGGGCGATACCGGAACGCTTGGCGTCCTGGTGCCGAGGCTGACCGATGCCGTTACGGCGATGCTTTTCGAAGAGATAGCCAGGGCGGCGGCCAGGCGAGGCTATTTTGCGATCGTTGCGACCTGCGGTGATAGCAAGGATCAGGAGAAAAACGCCGTGGAATCGCTGCTGGATCGCCGCGTGGATGGGTTGATCATGTCCACCTGCCGGCTGGACGATCCTTTGCCGCAAACCCTGCGTGAACGGGATGTGCCCCACGTTCTGGCGCTGCGTACCGACGGTTTTAGCCCCTCATCGGTCGGGGACGATGAGCTTGGCGGCTATCTGGCTACCCGACACCTGATTGATTTAGGCCACCGCGATATTGGCCTGATTGGCGGCCCTGATTTTGCCTCCAACGCGCGCAACCGGCGTAAGGGCTTTGAGCGGGCAATGCAGGAAGCCGGGCTCAGGATCGAAGCGGAATGGTGCTGTCATTCAGATTTTAATATCGCCTCGGGGGAGCAGCAGGGAATGAAAATTCTCAGCCAGGCTCATTGCCCGAGCGCGCTATTTGCCGTCAATGACGAACTGGCGATCGGCGTCCTCGCGGCCGCGCACCAGCAGGGGCTGGTGATTGGCGAAGATCTCTCCCTGGTCGGCTACAATGATATTCCCCTGGTGAGCAGACTGCCCGTGGCGCTGACCTCGGTCAGAACGCCGCTGGAGCATATCGCCAGCAATGCGGTTGATATGTTATTGAATCCAGAGATAAATAATAATATGCGGATTACCACGCCTTCCCTAATTCCCCGTAAGTCTACCGCGTCTCCACGTAAATAATCCCCCTGCGATCCTCCCCCGACTTTCCAGGAGAAAGCAGGGAGGGTTGAATTTTGTATAACGGATCTCATCCCGGATGCAGATCGCGGTTTAGTTTGTGATCTGCGTTGCATTTTTAACCAATATGGCGTTGACGGTTTTATTTTTGAGGTTCAATGTCAACGTCGTGAAAACGATTGCAGAAACGATTTCACTTCCGTTTCAAAGAATCGATTAACCGTAAACAAATGCTTACTCATCAAGGGGATATTTATGATTAACATCGATCTGAGAGGTTTGACTCCGGCTCCGGTTACACCCTTCACTCGCGATGGACGCGTAGACTATGATGCCATTCAGCGCCTCGGCAGCTGGCTGGGCAGCATCGACGGGGTGAAAGGTCTGGTGGTGCTGGGACACGCAGGGGAGGGGACTTTTCTGACCCAGGAAGAGCAGGCGAATGTGATCCGCGCGTTTGTGAAGTCCGTGGATGATAAGCTTCCGATTATTGCCGGCATCACCGGGGAAGGGACGGAAGTGGCTGCGCTGGAGGCGAAGCGCGCCGTTGCCGCCGGCGCATCCGCCGGTTTGCTCTATCCTTCCCACGGCTGGCTGCGCTTTGGCTATCAGGATGGCGCGCCTCAGGATCGCTACCGCGTGGTGTACGAAGAAAGCGGCCTGCCGCTGATTCTTTTCCAGTATCCGGATGTCACTAAAGCCACCTACAACCTGAAAACGCTGCTGGATATCTCCGCGCAGCCGGGCGTATTTGCCATGAAGAATGGCGTACGTAATATGCGCCGCTGGGATACCGAAATTCCGGTTATTCGCCGCGAGCGTCCGGATCTGCAAATCTTAAGCTGCCACGATGAATATCTGCTGCATACCGCCTTTGATGTGGATGGCTTCCTGGTCGGCTACGGCAATATCGCGCCTGAGCCGTTAATTGAAATGATTAAGGCGGGTAAAGCGGGCGATTACGTTAAAGCGCGTGAGCTGCACGACCGACTGCTGCCGGTGACCAAAAGCGTCTACCACCGCGGTTCGCACATGGAAGGTACCGTGGCCCTTAAACATGCTCTGGTTGCGCGCGGGATCCTTGAACATGCCACCGTTCGCTCTCCGCTGCTGCCGCTCGAAAATGGCGCTGAAAAAGAGATCCACGACGCCATGCGCGCCGCTGAGCTGGGCCGCGTCGGTTAATTTATTCTGCGTCTGTTGTTAATCCGCAATGCAGAAATATCGCTTACTGTATTGCGGATCATCGGTTACTTCGCCCCGGTATTTTTTGCTGCTCTTCATCATAACGTCGGGGCTTTCACCTCTGTATATTGCTGGGTGATTTATGAAACTATTAAGCTTTCGCGTTAATGATAAAAACAAATATGGCCTGGCGACCGCTGACGGCGTCATCGATCTGCAGGCGCGGTTTCCTCAATATGGCAGCCTGCTGGAATTTATACCGCATCTTCATCTTGTTGATACTCTGCCGCCGTCTGCGAAACAGGCGAACTATTCTTTCGACGAGATCGCTTTCCTGCCGGTCATTACTGAACCGAAAAAAATTATCTGCGCTGGCGTGAATTATCGCGATAAAAATGCTGCCGGTAACGAGAAGCCCTCTAATCCTGTGCTATTCATCCGCTTTGCGGATTCACAGACCGGGCATCTGGCACCGCTCCTCAAGCCGGAACGCAGCAATGAGTTTGACTATGAAGGCGAAATGGCGCTGGTGATGGGCCGTGGAGGACGCAATATACCAGAGCAGGAGGCGCTGCATTATGTTGCCGGCTACAGCTGCTATATGGATGGCTCCGTGCGCGACTGGCAGCATGCCTGCTTTACCGGCGGCAAAAACTGGCCAGCGACGGGCGGCTTCGGCCCCTGGCTGGTGACCGCGGACGCTATCCCCGACCCGCAAAATCTGAATATTACCACCCGACTGAATGGCCAGACGGTGCAGCAGGATAATACGGGCAGCATGTTGTATTCAATTGCCGAACTCATTGCGTATATCAGCACCTTCAGCGCGCTCTCTCCGGGAGATGTCATTCTGACCGGCACGCCCGGAGGCATCGGAAAAAAACGTACCCCGCCGCTCTTTATGCAGCCCGGGGACAGGGTGGAAGTCGAGATAGAGCAGATCGGATGCCTGATGAATACCGTGCGCAGCGATGCCGCGGTAGCGCGATAAGTTATCGTTTGTATCCAAAAACAGGGTGAGAGCGCGTTTGCCCGGCGGCCAGGACTTGCAGGCCATTTAATCATGTAAAGGGTTAATGCCGGACAGGGAGCCGTGGAGGCAATATATGATATTGGTTCAGTTTCTGGTGGTGCTGCTGTTTCTGTACATCGGCATGCGGGTCGGGGGGATCGGCGTGGGGTTTGCCGGCGGCGCCGGCGTGATTGTCCTCAGCGCGCTCGGCGCCACGCCGGGTGATATGCCGATGCTGGTTATCGTATTTATCATGGTGGTGATCGTGGCGATTGCCGCCATGCAGGAGGCCGGCGGTATTGAATACCTTGTTGACTTCACCGAGCGCCTGCTGCGCCGCTATCCGCGATTGTTAGTCATCACCGCGCCCCTTTCCACCTGGCTATTAACCATGATGGCCAGCACCGGGCAGGTCTCTTTTGCCTGTATGCCGGTTATTGTCGGCGTGGCGAAAGAGAACAATATAAAACCCACCCGGGCGCTTGCTCTTTCGGTCGGCGCCTCTTTGCTGGGCATTGTGGCGTCGCCCATTTCTGCGGCGGTGATTTTCTTCTCGGGGATTCTGGAAAAGGGCCATTCTGGCTGGGGCTATATTGAGCTTATTGCGGTATCAATCCCGTCCACCTTTCTGGCGCTGCTGGTCACCTCCGTTTTTTACCTGTGCTGGGACAGGATCCGCCAGCAGGATCGGCTCAATGACAATCCGGTTCAGGTGCAGGCAAGGACTGCGCGGGCGATCCCGCCCTGCGCCGGTCGTTCGGTGCTGATTTTTATCGTCGGGCTGGTTGTGGTGCTGGTTTATGCGATTGTCACCAGTCCGAAACTCGGGCTGATTGCCCATCCGGTCATGAGCAGCGGACAGGCGCGGGTAGGGGTGATGATGGGCGTTGCGCTGCTGATTGTGGTGTGCTGCCGGGTTAACGTACACAAGGTCCCGTCCGGCTCGGTGTTTAAAACCGGGATGACCTCCTGCATCTGTATTCTCGGCGTCGCCTGGCTGGGTTCAACCTTTATGGACAGTAATCAACAGTGGTTGCAAAGCGCGGTCTCGTCACACTTGCTGGATTCGCCCATGATGCTGGCCATTATTATTATGGCGGCCTCATGCTTCTTGTATTCTCAGGCGGCCTCCACAAAAATTTTATTCCCCGCCGCGCTGAGTATGGGCGTTGCCCCGGCTATTTTGGTTGCCTGCTTCCCGGCAACGGCTTCTCTTTTTATTCTGCCAAACTATCCGACGCTGCTGGCGGCGGTAGAGCTGGATGATACCGGCTCCACCAGACTGGGCCGACATATTATCGATCACCCTTTTCTGCTGCCTGGCCTGGCATCGGTCCTGCTTTCAATGCTCTTCGCCGCGGGGCTGGCTTATTGGATTCAGTTAATCGCCTGAGGCTTTTACTTTGAATACCTCCGAAAACAAAGCGGTTCACCGTCGGTGAACCGCTTTTTTCGATATCAGGCTGCAAGATCTTTCATCACCTGAATAAATGCCTGAGAGACAGATTCTTCTTTATGGTGATGCCCATCCTCAATCACCCAGCGTCCGCCAGTCATCACCGCGGTAATGGGATTAGATGAGCAGGCGAAGATCCAGCGGTTGAGCAGCATCTGGTCTTCTGCGCTGGCGATAAAGGGATTCTGGCTATCCAATACGACCAGATCGGCCCGATATCCTACGCTTAGCTGGCCAATGTTTTGGCCCAGCGCTCTGGCGCCGCCTCGTAGCGCCCCTTGATACAGCACGTTGCCGACGTGAGGCTCGCCTGGGACGATGAGCCGGTTACGGCGCTGGGCTATCAGGCGCTGCCCGTATTCGAACCAGCGTAAATCCTCGCTGACGCTGACGCTAATGTGGCTGTCGGAACCAATTCCCCAGACGCCGTTATGCTCCAGATATTGTGGGCCGGGGAATATGCCATCGCCGAGATTGGCTTCGGTGGTCAGGCACAGGCCGGCCACCGCACCGGATGTGGCGATCTTCATCGTTTCCTGAGGCGTCAGATGAGTGGCGTGGATCAGGCACCAGCGCGAATCTACGGGGAGATGGTTGTACAGCCACTCCACCGGGCGCTCGCCGGACCAGGCCAGGCAGTCATCCACCTCTTTTTGCTGTTCAGCAATATGAATATGAATCGGTTGCTGGCCAGGGTGGCAGGCCAGAATGGCGCCAATCTGCTCCGGCGTAACGGCCCGTAATGAGTGGAAGCACAGACCGGTACGCTGCATTGGCTCGCCGGCCAGCCGCGATGTGAGCGACTCGTACATTGTCAGGTAGCTGTCGCTATCGTTGATAAAGCGGCGCTGTCCAACGGAGGGCGGCTGCGCGCCAAACCCGGCGTAACTGTACAGGACGGGCAGCAGCGTCAGGCCGATGCCGGTATGTTTCGCCGCGCTGGCGATACGCAGCGCTAATTCCGTCCGCTCTTCATAAGGCGCGCCGCTGCTGCTGTGATGCAGATAGTGGAATTCGGCGACCGAGGTGTACCCGGCTTTCAGCATTTCGATGTACAGATAGCTGGCGATGGTTTCCAGCTGTTCTGGCGTAATTTTATCTACCAGCCTGTACATCAGATCCCGCCAGGTCCAGAAGCTATCCGACGGGTTTCCCGCCACCTCCGTTAACCCGGCCATCGCCCGCTGGAAGGCATGGGAGTGCAGGTTCGGCATACCCGGCACGACGACACCTTTGATGCGCGTCGCCTGCGGATTCGGCGCTGCGTTCTTTTCCAGCGCGGTTATGATGCCTTCTTCGGACACGGTTATGCCGACATTATTTGCCCAGCCATCAGGCAACAGCGCTTTTTCTGCCAACCAGACTGCCATTTTACCACCTTATTATCAGTGCTAATGTATATACATGTACATATATATACATCTAACAGGTCATAGAGTAAACTGACAACGTCAGCATATGAGGAATGGTTAATGGCGCGTAACGACCTGTCAAATTCGGATTCCATGGATGAGTTACTTGAACATCCCGCCCCCTTTTATGAAAGGGTAAAGGCCATGATCAAAACCAAGATCCACAGCGGGGCATGGCCCGCGAATTACCGTGTTCCTTCTGAAAGCGAACTGGTCACGCTGTTTGGCTATAGCAGAATGACGATTAACCGCGCGTTGCGAGAACTGACCGCGGAGGGCTTGCTGGTGCGGATGCAGGGGGTCGGTACTTTTGTCGCCGAAATTCGCGGCCAGTCGGCGCTGCTGGACATTAACAATATCGCTGACGAAATCGCCAGCCGTGGCCATCGCCACCACGCCAGAGTCTTCAGACTGACGGAAATCGAAGCCGATGCCCAGCAGGCATTCAGCTTCGGCATGCAGCAGGGTTGCGGTCTGTACCATTCGCTGATTTGCCATTATGAAAATGGCGTACCGGTTATGCTGGAAGATCGACTGGTGAATATGCAGGTTGTGCCGGACTACCTGCAGCAGGATTTTACACGTATCACGCCGAACGCCTATCTCTCCTCAATTGCGCCGATTGTTGAAGGCGAACACGTTATTGAAGCGGTCAACGTCACGCGGGCCGAGTGTGTTTACCTGGAAATTGATGAACATACGCCTTGTCTGCTGGTCAATCGTCGGACGTGGACCGGCCGACAGGAGAAGAAAATCGTCACCAGCGTGCGCCTGGTCTATCCCGGTCCGCGTTACCGCCTGGAAGGGAGCATGCGCAAATGATCCGTCTGCTCCCTGCCGGGTTGTATACGGAAATGCCCTGGAAAAACGGCCAGGGCATGACGCGCGAAGTGGCCCGCTATCCGGAAGCGGGGGAATATGACTGGCGTATTTCCCTGGCGACCATTCGCCAGCCTGGTCCGTTCTCCGCATTTCCCGGCTACCTGCGCAATATCAGCGTGCTGGAAGGCGGCGGGATGTACCTGACAATCGATGGGCAGCGCAGCGCATTGATTGCGCCTTTCCAGGCGCTGGGGTTTAACGGCGCGAGCGGCGTATCCTGTGAGATTGTCGGCGGCCCGCTGCTGGATTTTAATGTGATTTACCGGGAAGCCGCTCTGCGGGCGACGGTGAGCTGGTGCGGGGCGGGAACGTGGTCGCATCAGGGCGGACTGCGGATATTGTTTAATGCCGGGCCCGCGCTGCGGGTGAGCGTCGGCGACCAACGCTATTTACTGGAACATTACGACAGCCTGCTGGTGGATGAAGCGGTGGCGCTGGTTATCCAGGACTCTCCGGGCGCGCGTCTGGCCCGCATCACGCTGATTCCCCTTTAATCACGCCGCAGGCTCCTTCTGCGGCGCCTGTTGTCACTCCTCTTCGCACAATGCCTGCAGCATCGCGCTGAGTTCGCCCTGATTAATCAGGGCGCGTAGCGCATGTATATCGGGGTAGAGCTGCGTATCTTTATCCCGGAACGGCACCGCCTGACGCACTCTCTCCAGCGTCGCCTCGCTGCCCACGGCGGCACGCAGCGGGCGATGGAACTCCAGCGCCTGACAGGCGCACAGCAGTTCGATGGCGACGATGTCCACGGCGTTTTCTATCGCCTTAAGCGCTTTACGTGCGGCGGCAACCCCCATGCTGACATGATCTTCCTGACCGGCGCAGGTGGATACCGTGTGGATACTGGCCGGGCCGGCCAGACTGCGGTTATCGCCCGCCAGCGCAGCGGCGACGTAGGGTGGGATCATCATCCCGGAGTACCCCGAATCCGGCGAGATAAGAAAGGCCGGCAGCCCGCTGAGATGCGTATTGGTTATTCGGTCGCAACGGGCCTGGGAAGCGGTGCTCAACTGGGCAATGGCAACGGCCAGCGCATCCAGCGCCAGCGCCGTTGGCGCACCGTGACCGTTGCCCCCTGGCATCACGATAAGCCTGTCTTCTTCAACCAGAAACAGCGGATTATCGGTCACCGAATTGAGTTCGATGGTCATAATCTGCCGACAGTGGGCCAGCTGGTCGCGCACCGCGCCGTGGATCTGGGGGATACAGCGTAAACTAAGCGCGTCCTGAACCCGGTGGTCGCGATAACGCGCCAGGATCTCGCTGCCTTTCAGCAGGCGGCGCAGGTTTTGCGCGGTTTCCTGCTGTCCGGGATGTGGGCGCAGGGCGTGCAGGCGGGCATCGTAGCCGCGCGTATTGCCCCGCATGGCCTCGAGGCACATCCCGCCCGCCATATCGGCGACGGGGAGCAGACGCTGGAAATCCGCCACGGCCAGGCAGCCCAGCGCGGTGATCTCATAGGTGCCGCCGACCAACGCGTGACCCTCTCTGGGACCGGGAACATAGGGCGGGATACCCGCCCGCGTCAGCGCCTGTTGCGCCGGCAGCAGTTCTCCCTGATACCAGCATTTGCCCTCGCCGAAGACCGCAAGGCCGATATGGGCGGTGGCAATCAGGTAACCGACGGAGCCGCCGGCGGGTGACCACGGCGTGACCTGACGGTTCAACATATCGGCGATACGCTGCGCCAGCGCCGGGGTGACGCCGCTGTATCCCTGCAGCAGGGATTTTAACGTCACCGCCATCATGGCCCGCACTTCACGCACCGTCAGGTCCGGACCGACTCCGCAGGCGTGGCTGCGCAGCATATTCAGCTGAGTATCCGTCATCCTGTCCGGGGAAAGCCGGGTGGTGACCAGATCGCCGACGCCGGTCGTCAGCCCGTAGATTACCTGGCCTTGTTCAATGGCGCGCTGAATACGGCTGCTGACCCGCGCCATATTATCCAGCGCGGCCTTCTCCAGCGCGATCGGCGCGCCGTCGGCAATCCGCACTATCTCATCCACAGTACCCGGTGCCTGCCCGAGGGTAATGCTGCCGTTCAGAGGAGTTGTCATGTCTGCGACCTTATTGGCTAAATCCGTGTTTTACCAGCCACTGATGCGCGATATCGTCGATGCTGACAAATTCGGCAATTTGCTCGTTCATGTCGATCAGATCTTCAGTCGTTAGCTGAGCAGAGACTTTATTCAGCGTGGTGGTCACGGCGTCATTCAGCGCTTCACTGGCGACGATTGGCACAATGTTTTGTGCCGCGAACAGATGTTTTGTGTCTTCCAGTACGACAAGGCGATCTTTTTTGATTGCTGGCGAGGTTGAAAGCAGATCGGCGACCTGGACCTGGTTATTTTTCATGGCGCTGAGCGTCAGCGGCCCGCCGACGTCCAGCACTTTAAAACTCTTAAAGTTCAGCCCGTACACGTCGCGCAGGCCGGAGAGCCCCTCATGGCGGGTTTTCCATTCCGCCGGGCCGCCCAGCACCAGCTGGCTGGCAACAGGCTGTAAATCGGCGATGGTTTTCAGTTTATATTTATCGGCGGTTTTCTGCGTCACGGCCAGAACGTCGATATCCTGAGCCTGGGAGATCTGCAGCATTTTAACTTTCTCCGGCAGCTTAGTGGCCAGCTCTCTGGCGACATCCTCACTACCGTGTGCCGCATTTTTCGCATCCAGATAGCTCAACAGCGCGCCGCTGTATTCCGGGATCAGCGTGATGGAACCGTCCAGCAGCGCCGGGATATACACTTCGCGGCTGCCGATGTTCAGCTTTTTCTCCACCGGGATATTTTGCGCTTCTAACGCACCCGCATAAATGGTGCCCAGCAGTTGGCTTTCCGGGAAGTCTGCAGAACCGACAATGACTTTCGGCGCGGCCCAGGCCGATGAGGTCGCCGACAGCAGCAGCGCTGAACACAGCGTCAAAATACGTTTTTTCATATTCATTGAGGTATCCTTTTGAGCAGTGGAATGAGGTTATGGGTTTTTAATACGCCGGGTAATACCGGGTGAAACGACTATTTTTTGCGAGAAAGAGAACAAGCAGTCGATCAGTAAAGCCAGTAGCGCCACCAGCATGGCGCCGGCGATCATCTGGCTGAAATCGTTCGCCGCGCGTCCGTCAATAATCAGACGTCCGAATCCCCCCAGCGAGACATAGGCTGCGATGGTGGCGGTGGAAATAATCTGCAACGTGGCGCTGCGCACGCCGGAGAGGATCAGCGGAAGCGCGCAGGGCAACTCCACCTGTAGCAGGATCTGCAGCCGCGTCATCCCCATGCCGCGAGCGGCATCAAGGACATAGGGATCGAGCGCGCGAATACCCGCATGCACACCCAGCGCAATCGGCGGGAGCGCCAGCGCCACCAGCACCAGAATACAGGGCAGAATAAAGGCCATATCGGACTCAAACTCGCCGGAAAGTAAAATCACCAGCAGAATAATCAGCCCAAATGAGGGCAGGGAGCGCAGGGCGTTGGTGGTACCGATGAGCAGGCCTTCCCCTTTACCGGTATGGCCGGTGTAGCAGCCGACGGGAAACGCGATGATAAAGGCGATCGCCAGAGCGACAGCGCTATAGCTGATGTGCTGCGCCAGAAGGGGGAAAATGCCGCCCTCACCAAACCAGTGGATGGGATCCATAAACCAGGTAAGCATAATTATCCTCTCTGAGGTTGCCAGCGGCTGAGTTGACGAGTGGCGTAAACCACCAGCATATCCAGCAGCAGCGCCAGAATGATGCTGAGCGCGATCCCGGCGATGATGGGCGTCAGAAATTGCAGCTGGAAGCCCAGGGTAAACAGCGAGCCGAGCTGCGGTGCGCCGATTAATGCCGCGACGGAAACGATACTGACGTTAGACACCACGGCAACGCGCAGGCCGGAACCAATCACCGGCACGGCCAGCGGCAGGTCGATCTGGAAAAACTGCTGAGCGGGTTTATACCCGAGCGCTGCCGCGGACTGACGGGTATCGGCCGATACGGAGTCCAGCCCGTCGCAGACGGTGCGAACCAGTAGCGCAAAGCTGTAGATGGTCAGTGCGACCACAACATTAATGGGGTCCAGAATCTGCGTGTGGAGCAGCGGGGGCAGCAGCACAAACAGCGCCAGTGACGGAATGGTATAGAGTAGGCCAAACAGGTTAACGATCGCCGACTTGACCGATGGCAGGTGGTGAATGCCCCAGCCGACAGGGATCGCCAGAATTAACCCTATCACTACCGGCACAATTGCGAGATAGCTGTGCCAGAGAAACAGGTTGAATATTTTATCGCTCTGCGCCCATAGCCAATCGAATCTCATGCTCCCTCCTGGCGCGTGGATTTACACATGTCGAGTACTTGATCGAGGTGGATGGTCCCCTGCGGGATTTGCCGTTCATCGACGATCACGGCCCGGTGGTTGGGCGAGCTCAGCGCAGCGTCCAGCAAATGGCGTAACGGGCTCCCCTGCTGGTGGAACGTCGCCCCCAGATTGATGTTGTCGTGGGTAATCGCTGTTGCCGGCTGGTGGGTGTCGAACCAGCCAAACGCTTTGCCGTTTTGGGTAACCAGCAGCCAGCGGTCGATGGCCATCTCTTTGGCCTGCTCGAAGGAACAATCCAGCTCGGCATAGGGCTCGTTGCGTAACCCGGTTTCTGTGTCGGCGGCGTGGAAACTCAGTTTGCGATAGCCTCTGTCTTTGCCGATAAAGTCCGCCACAAAGGCGTTTTGCGGCGTATTGAGCAGTTCGCCTGGGGAGGCCATCTGCGCCAGCTTGCCGCCAGGTTTAAGTACCGCGACCAGGTCGCCGAGCTTCATGGCTTCATCAATATCGTGAGTGACCATAATGATGGTTTTGCTCACCTCTTTCTGAATACGCAAAAACTCTTCCTGCAGCTGTTCGCGGACCACCGGGTCGACCGCGCTGAACGGTTCGTCCATCAACATAAACTCCGGGTCTGCCGCCAGGGCGCGGGCAACGCCCACGCGCTGCTGCTGGCCTCCGGAAAGCTGCCAGGGGAAGCGTTTGGCGATTTGCGGATCCAGACCGACGACTTCCAGTAATTCCCCGGCTCTGGCTCTGGCTTTACTTTTGGCGGCGCCGTTGAGAATCGCGGTGGTGGCAATGTTGTCGATAATGTTTTTATGGGGGAATAAACCTGCATTTTGAATGACATAGCCAATACGGCGGCGCAGTTGCACGATATCCATTTGCTCGGTGGCTTCGCCGTTAAGCAGGATCCGGCCCGATGACGGTTCCACTAACCGGTTAATCATCCGCAATGAGGTGGTTTTTCCACAGCCCGAAGGGCCGACAAATACCGTAATTTTGCCACCCGGCGCTACCAGGCTAAGGCCATCTACTACGACCGAACCGTTGTCGTAGTGCTTAGTCACATTCTGGAAGGTAATCATCTTCACGCCTCTGATTGTTGTGTGTGGTGTTCCCGAATGCAGGGGAGTCACGCGACAAAATGCTGCTATGTATAATCTTGTATGTACAACTAGCAAAACTTGTGCCACTGCCAGAGGGATACGCAATAAGATGGTTATTTAGTGATTTTAAAACAATCGCTTATAGTGTGTTTGCGTTATCTGGTACTGCCGTCTATGGCGAGATAAGAAGTCATGACGAGATAGAAAATGCACTAGTGTTATCTTTTTGTGATGTTTTAGTGCACAAAAATAAGGCGGAGAGCTGTATTTTTGCACCAAAATGGCCCATCATCACGGTGTGTTCACGAGTGTATAGCGCAGCATGTCCTTCTGTTTTTATGTTAATTTGTTGAATTTTATTGGTTTTATAAATTAATTTCTAACCTGGCATCCAATATGCTTATCATGTATATACAATTAAAATGCGAATAACAAAACTAACAATTAATTAACATATGACAGGTAACGGATAAGAAGGTAAAGCGCATGAGTAAACAAGCAACCCGTTTTCGCGATGTTGAAATCAGAGCCCCGCGAGGCACTAAGCTGAACGCAAAAAGTTGGTTCACAGAGGCGCCGCTGCGCATGCTGATGAACAACCTGGATCCCGATGTCGCCGAAAATCCAAAAGAGCTGGTGGTGTACGGCGGTATTGGCCGGGCGGCCCGCAACTGGGAATGCTACGACAAGATCGTTGAGACCCTGAAGCAGCTCAATGATGATGAAACGCTGTTGATCCAGTCCGGTAAACCGGTGGGGGTTTTCAAAACCCACGACAACGCCCCGCGGGTGCTGATCGCCAACTCCAACCTCGTACCGCACTGGGCAAACTGGGAGCACTTCAACGAGCTTGATGCACAAGGTCTGGCGATGTACGGGCAAATGACGGCCGGCTCATGGATCTACATCGGCAGCCAGGGCATTGTTCAGGGCACTTACGAAACGTTTGTGGAAGCCGGGCGCCAGCACTATAACGGTAGCCTGCGCGGACGCTGGGTGCTGACTGCGGGTCTGGGGGGCATGGGCGGCGCTCAGCCGCTGGCCGCAACCCTGGCGGGAGCCTGTTCGCTGAATATTGAATGCCAGCAGTCGCGTATCGACTTCCGTCTGCGTACCGGCTATGTCGATGAGCAGGCGAGCGACCTGGATGACGCCCTGGCCCGCATCGCCCGCTATACCGCAAAAGGAGAAGCGGTATCCATCGCGCTGCCTGGCAACGCGGCGGAAATTTTACCGGAGCTGGTAAGACGTGGCGTGCGCCCGGATATGGTGACCGACCAGACCAGCGCACACGATCCCCTCAACGGTTATCTGCCGCTGGGCATGAGCTGGGAAGACTACCGCGCTCGCGCGCAGTCCCACCCGGTGGAGACGATCAACGCGGCGAAATCCTCAATGGCCGAACACGTTAAAGCCATGCTCGCCTTCAGGCAGCAGGGCATTCCCACCTTCGATTACGGCAACAACATCCGCCAGATGGCGAAAGAGATGGGGGTGGAAAACGCTTTTGACTTCCCAGGCTTTGTTCCCGCCTATATTCGTCCGCTGTTCTGCCGGGGGATTGGCCCATTCCGCTGGGCGGCGCTTTCCGGCGATCCGCAGGATATCTACCGCACCGACGCGAAAGTTAAAGCGCTGATACCCGATGACGAACACCTCCACCACTGGCTGGATATGGCCAGAGAGCGCATCAGCTTCCAGGGGCTGCCGGCCCGGATCTGCTGGGTCGGCCTGGGACAGCGCGCCCGGCTGGGCCTGGCGTTTAACGAAATGGTCCGCAGCGGCGAGCTGTCGGCACCGATCGTGATCGGCCGCGATCATCTTGACTCCGGCTCCGTTGCCAGCCCTAACCGCGAAACGGAAGCGATGCAGGACGGCTCCGACGCGGTCTCCGACTGGCCGTTGCTGAACGCGCTGCTGAATACCGCCAGTGGCGCGACCTGGGTTTCCCTGCACCATGGCGGCGGCGTAGGGATGGGCTTCTCCCAGCACTCCGGCGTCGTCATTGTATGCGACGGCAGCGATGAAGCGGCGGAGCGCATCGCCCGGGTGCTGAGCAACGACCCGGCCACCGGTGTGATGCGCCATGCGGATGCGGGTTATGACATCGCGATTGAATGCGCCAGAGAGCAAGGACTCAACTTGCCAATGATTGCGGACTAATTTCTCCGGCGAAGGGGGCAATGTATCCCCTTCGCCTCACCGGAGTGCTGCCATGAATAATAACAACACAACATACATCGAAACACGTTCTATTGAACCCATCCCTGACGGTGAACGCCACGGTAGCATTTTTAGCCAGTTCACCCTGTGGCTGGGGGCTAACCTGCAAATCACCGCCATGGTCACTGGCGCATTAACTATTGTATTCGGCGGGGATGTTTTCTGGTCGCTGGCCGGTCTTATGCTGGGGCAGATTGCCGGTGGGATTGTGATGGCATTGCATGCCGCGCAAGGGCCGCAGCTGGGGATACCACAGATGATCAGCAGCCGGGTACAGTTCGGCGTCTACGGCGCCTGCCTGCCGATTCTGCTGGTCTGCCTGATGTACCTTGGCTTTATCGCCACCGGGGCGGTGCTGTCCGGCCAGGCGATCTCAGCGGTTTTCCATACTACGGAAACCAGCGGCATTCTGCTTTTTGCTGCCGCCACGCTGGTTATCGCCTATGTCGGCTATCGTTTGATCCACCTGTTGGGTAAGCTGGCGAGCCTGGTGGGGATTATCGCGTTTATCTACCTGCTGTGGAAAATCAGTTCCTTTCCGGCTATTGGCGACCTGCTGAGTATCCGACCCTTTAGCTGGAGTACGTTTTTAACCGCCACCGGCCTTGCGGCTTCCTGGCAGATCACCTTTGGCCCCTATGTTGCCGATTATTCCCGCTATCTGCCGCGCAGCACCTCTCCCGGGAAGGTCTTTTTCGCCGTCGGGAGCGGTTCGGTGATTGGCGCGCAAATCGCCATGACCGTCGGGGTGCTGGCTGCCGCTCTCTCTCAGGGAAAACTGGTCGGTCATGAGGTGGACTATATCGTCGGCCTGGGCGGCACCGGCGCGATTGCCACGCTGTTATATCTGAGCATCGCGTTTGGTAAACTGACGATCAATACCCTGAATGCCTACGGCAGCCTGATGTGCCTGGCGACGGTGTACAGCTGCGGGAAGCAGCGAGTGCGCGTAAGCCAGTCGGTACGTCTGCTGGTGCTGGCGATGATTATTACCCTGGCGACCGCTATCGCGATTATCGGGCAACACTCTTTCCTGTCGGCTTTTAAATCCTTCCTGTTGTTCCTGTTGACTTTCTTTACACCGTGGAGCGCGATTAACCTGGTGGATTACTATTTCTTCAACCATCAGGCGATAGACATGGAGGCGCTGAACGATCCGAACGGGAAATATCGGGCGTGGAATGTGACGGGGCTCGGGGTTTATCTCGTTGGAGTGGCGGTACAGACGCCGTTTATTGATAGTGGATTCTATTCCGGCCCATTCGTGAAGATGCTGGGCGGTATCGACATCTCCTGGCTCATTGGGCTGGCGCTACCGGCGGGGCTCTACTATGTCCTGCGCAAAGCGCAGTCCGCAGCGGCGGCTGGCGCCGCCATCAGTCGTTAAAGGAGAGCGTCATGTATACCCTTTGGCACCACTGCCGGATCGCCACCATGGCCGCAGGGCATTATCAGTTGCTTGACGATGGCGCGATGCTGACCGACGGCGCAGTGCTGTTATGGGTCGGGAACCGGGCAGAATTGCCGGACTTACCCGTTGCGCAGCGGATGGATTTGCAGGGCAGGGTGGTCACGCCGGGACTGGTGGATTGTCATAGCCACGCGGTGTTTGGCGGCGACCGGGCCCGGGAATTTGAAATACGTCTCAACGGGGCGAGCTATGCGGAGATCGCGGCTGGCGGCGGCGGGATCGCCAGTACAGTCAACGCCACGCGACAGGCCAGCGAAAGCCAGTTGCTGGAGAGCGCGCGGCAGCGTATCCGGGAGCTGTGCCGGGACGGCGTAACGGCGCTGGAGATCAAATCCGGCTACGGCCTGGATCTGGCTAACGAACGTAAAATGCTGCGGGCGATCCGCCGTTTAGGCGACATATTGCCGCTGACCGTGCGCAGTACCTGCCTGGCGGCCCATGCGGTGCCCGTCGAGTATCAGGAGCGGGCGGATGCCTGGATTGACTATATTTGCGAACGACTACTGCCGGAACTGCATCAGGAAGGGCTGGTGGATGCGGTGGATGCGTTCTGCGAACACCTGGCATTTTCGCCCTCGCAGGTGGAGCGGGTCTTTCAGAAGGCCCGGGAACTGGGGCTGCCAGTGAAGCTCCATGCTGAACAGCTAACGCTACAGCATGGGGCGGCGTTGGCCGCTCGCTACCATGCGCTGTCGGCGGATCATCTGGAATATTTGTGCGAAGAAGATATCGCCGCAATGGCACGCCATGGGACGGTGGCGGTGCTGCTGCCGGGCGCCTATTACTTCCTGCGTGAGAAACAGCTACCGCCGCTGGATCTGCTGCGTCAGTACCGGGTGCCGATTGCCCTCGCCAGCGATTTAAATCCCGGCACCTCGCCGGTGTTGTCCCTGCGTCTGATGATGAATATGGCCTGTACGCTATTCCGCATGACGCCGGAAGAGGCGTTGGCTGGCGTGACGCTTAACGGCGCGAAGGCGCTGGGGCTGGATACAGTTTGCGGTTCTCTGGAAGCCGGAAAAGAGGCCAGCTTCGTGGCGTGGGATATCGCTCATCCGGCGGAGCTAAGCTACTGGCTGGGAGGCTCCCTTTCGAAACAGGTGATTTATCAAGGTAAGGAGGTTTATTGTGATTAAGGCGTTTGATTTGCAGCAGGGGAACCTGCCGCTTCTGGTCAGTATGCCCCACCCGGGAACGTTATTAACCCCCGAAGTCGCCCAGGGGCTCACGCCGAGGGCGAAGCGTCTGGAAGATACCGACTGGCATATTCCCTTGCTCTATCAGACCATCGCGGATATGGGGGCCAGCACGTTATGCGCCCGCTATTCCCGCTATGTGGTGGATATCAATCGCCCGGCGGATGATAAACCGCTTTACAGCACGGCGACAACCGGGCTGTTTACCGATATCTTTTTTGACGGCGAAGCCCTGTTCGTGCCGGGCGGTGCGCCTGACGCGGCGGCGAAGGACGCGATCCTAAAACAGGTCTGGCAGCCTTATCACCAGGCGCTTGCCGCTGAACTGGCACGCCTGCGTGAGAAATTTGGCTATGCGCTGTTGTGGGATGCGCACTCGATCAAATCCGTGGTGCCGCGCTTGTTTGAAGGGCGCCTGCCGGATCTGAACTTTGGTACGGCGGACGGCGCCAGCTGTTCGACGCAGCTCAGCCAGGCGCTGCTGGCAAGCTGCAATGCGTTCCCGCAGTATAGCCGGATACTCAATGGCCGCTTTAAAGGCGGATACATCACCCGTCACTATGGCGATCCCGTCAACCATATTCATGCTGTTCAGCTAGAAATGGCCCAGTGCTGCTATATGGATGAGGAGAGCTTTGCTTATCTTCCGGAGAAAGGGCAGCAGGCGCAACAACTGCTGGAGAGGTTGATTAATACTGCGTTGCAGTGGGGGCGAGAGCAGTACGGCGAGCCCGGAATGTGAACGCGTATATTGAAATGCTGAAGACACAGGCATCCAAAAAGTCTGTAAAACAGCCGAAGGCGATAAGAAAGGTCAAATAAAGCGACGCCTTACCGCCTGCCTGACTTCTTCTGAAGAGAGGGGGAATGCGGGCCGTTAGCGGACCCCCTTATATCTCCGTCTTTCAGGGCGGGGATCCTGCTTCAGCATTAACGCTATGCGATCGTTGTGTCAGCGCTTTCACCTGCACGGGCCATTGCAATTGATGATATTGCTCCAGAAAAGCAGGATGGCGGAATGAGTCTGCTTTCAACACAAGCATTCTCTGGTCATGAGTTTTACAAGCATCGTTGCGCTCCCTTAACCGCCCTATATGTATTCTGGCAGTCTGCGGCAAATCCTCCGCGGGCGTCCCCTCATCCAGCCCCAGCATAATATTGTAACCGGAGAATAACCCATCATCACCCAGGCGCGGACGCGGCAGGAGTTCAGTGGGTATAGTCACCCACAGTCGCACGTCGTCATCGCACCCCAGGTAAACCCGCAGCAGCGCCAGTACGTCCTTTCTCAACTGACCGCCCGGCATCCAGCCCCTGGCCTCATCCGGGTCTTCGGTGTACAGCTCCACCGCCGCACAGTAATTCACGTCGCTGATTTCATCGCCTAGTACCAGATGCTCTCCCAGCGTCCTGTGGTTATCCATCGACAGCTGCGCGCGCTCATCGACCGGCATCAGCACCGGGTAATGCGGCTTCACCGTCACCTGCGTGAAAGGCGCCTGCGAGCGGATAACGGCGGCAATGCCCTCTGCGGTGTGGGTGGGATGCAGCAGCGACGGCAGTATCGCCAGCCCGTGATAAGCCGGTTGTTCGCGCGGGCTGGCGATGCCGGTCAGCGCCATCAGATACTGTGATGTGGCGTCCGTGCCGCCCGGCTCAAAGGTCTCCGGATAGCGGTATTTACGCCAGATACGGTAAAACTGCGTCATGATGCGGTGACTGAAGATATCGAGAAACGCCATCATCGCCTCATGACCTTCCCGGCCACGGGTAATGTCGTCGATAAACGTCGTCGGCAGCGGCGAATCCACGCCATACAGCCCGAGGAAATTTGTCCTGACCGTGGGCGGCGCATCCGGCTGTTCCGGGTCGGTTTCGGTAAGCTTAAGTTCTCCCGTCGGAAAGCCCATCCCCGGATGTGGGCGAAAACGCACCGGGTCGTCTGCGGGTGAGCAGCCCGCGCCCAGCCTGGTTTCGCTCAGCCGTTCGACAAGCTGGCAGAAACGATAAAAATTAAACTCCGGCGTGCGGTCGCGTCCCTGCGCGTCCAGCCAGAATGGAGGAAGTCCGGGTTTGTTGTCGTCCGTCACATCAGCACCCTTCTGATACGCCGCTCCGGCCACAGCCATTCGGTTTTTGACTGTGTGAGCGTCACCGTCAGTTGCGTGAAGCGTACTATGCTGGCGTACTGGGTGAAAAACTGCTCCAGCAGCTCGCAGAACAGCCGGGCATCGCCCGGACCGCTGAACTGCGTTTCATCCAGTTCCACGCGGATATGCACGCCGTGCCACTGGTGCGATGCATTGTACGCCTGCCGGTAGCTGACGCCAGTGATGCCGTCAGTGCGCCGCCGGTTGTTCCTGTCCCTCGTCCAACTGGCGATAAGTTTCTGCTGTCAGCGTGCGGCGCTGCGTCGAGCCGGGCGGCAGCGCCATATACTGGCGTAAATGGCTGCGAAGCTGTTCCGCCAGTGGTGCAACCAGCAGCGTCTGGTTTTGCTGTTGCCAGACCGGCCACATGGCCGCCAGCAGCGCATCATTCTGGTTCAGACCGAAGCGATACCACCAGGGAGCACCTTCGCGACTGCGGTATAACAGGGTATCCATGCGTGCCTGACGCTCCTGTTGCTGACGCACCTGCTCCGCGACCGGTCGCGCTTTTTTCTCCGGCAACAGCAACGCCATATCTGCCTGAACCAGACGGTAATTAAACAGTGCCGAGAGCAGCATTCCCGCTCCCCATAGTCCCAGAAATGCAACGGTGCCACGCACCAGCCAGTCGCCTGCAATCAGGTGGTCGCGTTCTCCCCTGGCGTGACGTATCTGCGCCACAGGCTCTGACCAGGCCGCAGACAGTGAACAGGCGTGCTGGCCCATATGCTGACCCGGCAGGGCGGGGGGCATGAAAAACAATCCGCAGAGTGGGGTTTCGCTCCCGCGCCGGACGAACGGTTGCAGGGCCGTGGTAATTCTGCTGCCGGTGGCGTGCTGGATATCGTGCGACACCTGCAACAGCCAGTTCCAGCGCGGCTGAAGGGACAGTTGCGCCATTCCCTGTCCGGTCAGTTGCGGGAGCAGGGTATGCAGTTGCGTCTGAATATTGGTTTCCTGCGCAGGGGACAAGGCAATACCCACACTCTGGCGCGGTCGGTCGTACTGGTCATGCACGCTGTCGCGCACGCAGAGGGTGTACAGCGGGGGCCGCCAGCTCAGCGTGCGGGCAATATCCCGTAACTGCTGCCAGAGCGTGCGCATGACTCCGTCGTTAAACTCGTCCGGGCTGCTGTTTTCCAGCCCCGGCAGACGCGCCATACCCGAAGGCGGCGTAATGTCCGTCACCCACAGCACCGCGTTCAGCACCCGCCGCCCGCGCAGACGGCGGAACAGGGCGATGTCTTCCTGAGCAATGTTTCCCGGCTCGCCGCACCACAGCAGAGTGGCGGACAGGCTGCGCTGCCAGCGTTCACTGGTCAGACCCGGCAGCAGGGCTTCCACGGTCTGCGCCTGCCCGGTGACCAGCAGCCAGGGCTGACGGTGACGCCGGTGTTCATTGTGCAGACGCCAGAATACCCGTTCGCTTTCTTCCTGTTTTTTATCCGCTGGCCGGGAGAAAGAGAGTAGCTGAAAGGCAAAACCCAGTCGCGCCAGCAGAAAATAGCCCAGCAGAATGCCCGCCTGGGCAATCCGCAGGGTGGATTCATCCACAAACCATGCCTGTGCCTGCGTCTGGCACAGCGCCATCAACAGTATCGCCAGCAGCAATAACATCAGATGAAGCGCTTTACTCATGGCGTATCCCGCCCTGCAACTGCCACTCATCATTCAGCCTGCGTTGCCAAAGAATCAGGGCCAGCGGCACCGCTGCCAGCATTAACAATGCATACAGTACGCCGCCGCCCGCCAGCCACGGCCACAGCGTCTGCTGCACCGTTGAGTCCATCAGCAGAAAGAACAGCAGCAGTACGCAGCAGACGCCCGCCGTCCAGGCCAGCGGGTAGCGTGATATGCTATCCTCCGGCCACTGGGTCGCGGGCGCGGGATGGACGTTTAACTGTACGCAGGCAGTTTGCTCTGGTAACGGTGCCACCACCATCTGGCCGCGCTGCCCGGTGTCGGTGGCCTGTGCCGCCAGTCCCAGCGCCAGCCAGAAGCTGTTTTTATCCGGCTCCCCGATATGGCGGGCAAGCAGGTGCTGTCCGTCAGACGGCAGTGTCTCCCCCTGCGCATCCAGTACGGCAAGCACGGTATTACGCGCGCGGGTATCCAGCCCGGCATCCCACAGGTGGCGGCGCTGCCCCTTTACCATCTGCTCCACCGCCAGCAGGTCCGTCAGAGCCTCTTCCGGTTCAGTGGCGGGTGCAAACAGCGGGCGAAATACCGATACCGGACGAAAACCCGTGTTTTCAGGTAAACGCTGGCGAGCCGCCGTGAACAACAGCGCCACGCTGAATTCACTGCCTGCCGCATCTGCGCTGAGCAACTGTGTGCAGAGCAGCAGCCGTGGCGTATCGGACGCTTCATCGCACCACTGATACAGCAGGCGGGCATCAGGCGGCTCCGCCTGCCAGTGAATACGGTTGTCCGGCAACTGGCGGCTCAGCAACGCAAGCCAGCACTGTGCCAGCGCCTGTCGGCTTTCGTCTTCCACGCTGCCGGTATACAGCCAGATATCCACCACCGGCTGCGGACGCAGAACCGCCAGTAGTGGTGTGAGCGTTTGTCTCAGAATGTCCCGTAACGGCGACATGCCCAGCTCACTTTGCGGCGGACGGGGCAGTAATACCGCCTTCGCTGGTGCCTGGGGCACGACGCCTTCCAGCCCCAGTACACGCAGTGCAAGGTCGGGTTCCGGTGTCAGGACATGCCATGCAGCCAGCGTCAGCGACTGGCGTCCCCACTGTCGCCACTGTGCCTGCTTACTGTCGATAAACAGATGCCGCCAGCGGATTTCCCGCCGCTGATGCAGGACATGGCTTAGCAGAAACAGCTCCAGCGCCACGGAGGTCAGCAGGGGAATAAGCAGCAGCCAGAACCAGAAACGGCGGTCGGCGAAACCCCGCGCCACCGGCCAGGTGAAAAACAGCACCACAGCCGCCGCCAGTACACACGCCAGCGGCAGTAACAACCATACCCACCAGGCAGGGAAACCCGGTAGCGATTTACGCTCCATTTGCGGTAAACGCCAGTCCATCAGCAGTCCGCTCCGGCATTGGGCAACGATGTTCTCAGCACGCATCCGCACTGTGCCGTGCAGCCGTCAACAATCACCGCCCGGTCATTCATCGTCCAGGTTGGGTGACCTTGGGTTACCGGCACGGTGCCGTGCTGCGGGCAACTCACGGTATCGCCCGCCAGCATCACCTGTTTGCCATCGAATATGGCCCCGGATGCGGTGATGACGTTGCCGCCGTGAGAATGGCTGTCGCCGAGTCGAATTACGCCGCGCATTAATTGCCTCCCTGGTGATAGCGGTCAACAGCAGCCTGAGGAATAGTCTCAGATATTTTATCCACGCCGAAAACGTCCGACTGAAAACCGGCCATATACATGATGACAAACGGTGTTCCTGGCTTTTTCCCGGTCTGGTAATTTTGTGACTCAGAAGTGACCTGATAGGTTTTATTTTTATCAGAAGGCATCAATAACCCCAGCCCTTTAATAATAGCCGTGCATTCGGTATATCCCTGTTCTTTAAGCTCTTTGGCTTCTGGCCTGATGACCGATAAAAATTGCGGTTGATGGTCTTCTGATTCAATCATTGCCAGATAACTGCCATCGCTTTGCTTCTGAATATACAGGTCTGCACGCTGCTCGACTTTATAGCTCCCCTGAAGTTCCGGGCAGGCATAAACAAAAACAGGCACCATTAACAACAGTGAACCCAGTATGTTTTTTGACAGTAACATCATAATTCATCCCTTCTGTTTGTTATTGTCTGCGACATCAGGAAAAGAAGTATCGAGTTCTTCATTATTTATTTTCCCTGTTCCGATGCAGTCAGCCCTAAATCCGGGTCGCAGCGCATATGGTCCCAGCCGGTGTGATTTTTAACCTCCGGGACTTTATTGGGGATGCCCTGCCAGTTGGGTTTATGAGCAAAAATACTCCAGTGGTCTGGGCCAGCAACTGCATTCCAGGAAGTATATTCCCATCCCCAGTCCATCCCTGAGCTTCCGGGCATTAAACGATCATGTTCCAGTTCTCCCCGCGAATTACGCCATGAATAAAGAATACCCTCGCCACCTGGTTGAAGACGTGGATCGTCAAAAGGTTTTGAACTGATATACAAATCACCCTGTCTGGTCAGCAGGAAACTCTGGTCGTTGACCACTGTGAAGGATTCAACATCATCTTTATCTGGTCTCCAGTTACCATATCGTTTTGCTCCTCCTACCGGAGAGAATCGCGCCTGTCCCCAGGTCTGACCATAATCGCGGGAAATTAAAAAACCCGATAAATCGTCCCAGGGAACGGCAATATACTTCTCCGATGGGTGAACATATTTAAAGAATGAAATCCTGAAAACAGGAGTATCACGCGCCACCACTTCGGCGCGGATCTGCCTCTGCGTGTCGTTGTACCAGAGCGCGCCTTCACAGTTGAAACCCACCAGCTCCAGATAACGGTGATCGTCAAAACGGTAAACCACCTGAGTGGGCGGCTTTTGTGACTGGCGATTGCCAGCATGGCAGGCTGTCAACAAAACCGTGCTAAACGCCAAAACAGTAAAGTGGGCAGCAGGCAACGGAATGGCACCCTTTATTTTCATCACCTATTTTCCCCCCCGTTCCGATGCTGGCAACCCTAAATCCGGATCGCAGCGCATATGGTCCCAGCCGGTGTAATTTTTAACTTCCGGGACTTTATTGGGGATGCCCTGCCAGTTGGGTTTGTGAGCAAAAATACTCCAGTGGTCTGGGCCAGCAACTGCGTTCCACGAAATGTATTCTCTTCCCCAGTCAAGTCCTGAGCTTCCGGGCATTAAACGATCCTGTTCCAGTTCTCCCCGCGAATTATGATATGAGTAAGGAATACCTTCCCCCCCCTTTTGAAGACGCGGATCGTCAAAGGGTTTTGAGCTCATATAAATATCGCCGGATTTAGTTTGTATAAATCCCTGATCGTTTACTACTGTGAAAGACAGAATATCATCACTTTCAGGACCCGAGGCTCCATATTGCTTTGCGCCTCCACCTGGCATAAAGTGGGCATCGTGCCATGTTTTCCCATAATCTTTAGAAACCATTACACCTGATACATCGTAATAGGTGATCGCAATGTACTTTTCGGAAGGATGGACGTATTTTTTGGTAAAGAGACGGTAAAACTGAGACGTCACTTCGGTATGGATATTACGCTGTGTATCCGTATACCAGAGCGCCCCTTCACAGTTGAAGCCCACCAATTCCAGATAACGGTGATCGTCAAAACGATATACCACCTGAGTGGGAGGTGTCTGTCTGGCCGTACCCGCACTACAGGCGGTCAATGCACCGGTTCCGACAACAAGTACGTGTATAAGTATCTTTTTCATTGGGTTTCCTCTCCTCAAACCTGTGGCTTCGGCATATCCCACTGTAAAACCTCCACCATCTCGTTTTCGGTATCACGTTTACTGCCCGGTTTAACGCGTTGACGAGGGCCATAGTCATTCACCACGCCAGACTCCCCCGTGGGCATTGGCTTTTCGCCTGTTTCAGGTTTGTTCATTAATTTTTTGAATTCATCTGGCAATATTCCCTCTTGATAGTATTTCTTGATTTTAGGCTCTGGATTCCCCGGTCTGCGCCAGTCCGCCTGTAACAGCAAACTGTCCCAGAACGCCTTATTCTCAAACGCTTCATTACGACCAATGGCCAGGTCATAGGGTACGGCTTTCACCGGCACATCCGGGTTACACACAATTGACGAGTGTTGACTGTAGGTGGTCTTGTTGGCAGCGACTTTCTCCAGCTCTTCCTTCGTCATATAGCGCCGTACTTTCAGCCGCTGTGACGGGCCGTATCCACCCTCCACCCTGCCGCTGACAGCTTCCATCTGATGAAGCGTGCTCAATTCTGCCAGTTGCGCCGTACCCAGCGACTGGCCGTCGCGCAGATAGCGGAACGTCGCCGTATCCGGCACCTCCAGCACCTCCTGCGGAAAATCCTCGGCTTTTCTTGCTGCCTTAGCGATTGCCGGGTCATTGCCAGTGAGCGACATTTCGTAACCGTCTTTTTGCCCCTGAAGCTCAAAGACGAAGGGGTCGGGCAGTACCGCGCCGTTGATGGTGACATCCTGGTAAGTGTATTTCACATCTTGCTTGGGGATTTCCGGGTCATTTGCTTTCGCCTGCGGCATGACAAACGAATAACCGGTTTTATCTCCTACCATCACATCCTTGCAGAACACCCGCTGGCGTAAATTCTCCCCCATCTGCGCGCTGATTTTGTCCGGAATGCCGCGCCAGCCCATGCCCTGCACCGGCAGCATCGACACAACCTGGTCGTTCGGGCAGAAATAGTTGTACACCAGGCCAAAGTTGTTGCGGTTGTATGCTTCAGCACTCCATTTGTCCCGTCCGCTGCGCGACAGGCAAAGCTGGTCGTACAGTTTTTCAGTATCCCCCGCATTATGGGACTGACCGCCGTTATACTGAGGGTTATCCGCCATTACTTTGCAGAAGTGTGCCAGCGTCTGCTGACGTGCCTTATCCGTCTGCTGGTTGCCCGGCTGGGCGTTCTCCAGCCAGCGGTTTTCCAGCGAATAAGGGGAGTTATTGAGGATTACACAATCTGCGGGGTTAAAACCTTCCGCCTTCACCCACAGGTTCGCCAGCATGGTGACAATGGTGCCCTGACTGTGGGCGACAATATTGATGGTGTCTTTTTTAGTTGATTCATTCTGCCGGATAGCCAGAATCAAATCCGCCAGCCGCCGCGCGGCGAATGCCTGGTAAATGCGGTGCGGGTTGGCATAAATCGGGTGGCTCCAGTCGCCGTCATTCATCTTCGAGCGGGACAGCGCCCCGACAATCTCCAGCGCTGCACCGTTAGCGCCCGGCCCGAACATATCGGGGATGTTGGTGGTGGCGTTGGCGAAAGTGCCGCCCCCTTTGGCGAACGCCGGATCGAGCCAGTTGTTCAGGTTATCGACATTTTCACCGTTATGGGCATGAAGGACTTTTTTATCATCCTGTTGATACGTACCGTAAGCCAGGTCTGTCTTATCCCGCTTTTCCCGCAGTTCATCGCGATAGCGCTTCTGGTCGGCTTCCCAGGTGGCTTTATCCACGGGTTTGTATCCCCAGTAGAACGGGATCGTTGGTGAACGGTTCACCACCCCGATACAGGTCTGTTTTTCCTGTGGACAGGTGGTGGCGGAGATATTGCCGTCCGGGTCGCTTATCATGAATTCATGTGCTTTCCAGTCGTGGGGATGTAAATCATCCCGGCCCAGCCGTTCGTTCAGCCCCTGACAGATACCTTCGTCCTGGTTCTGATAGGCCTCTCCCACATCATTGACGCCGTGAACCAGAATCACGATACAGGGTAAGGGAGACTCCACTTCACAATCCTGCACCAGCATTTTTCCTGAATCTACCGGACGGCAGATGTCCCCCACCGATAAAAACTTCGGGTTACGAATATCACTCATGATGCTTCTCCCTTAAGGAGTTCAACGGTGGCTTTTTCCAGTTCGTTCATTGTCAGTAGTGAAGATTCGCCACTCTCGTCTGTAATGCCTTCCTGCACGGAACCATCCTGACGGTGAATACGGAATTTCTGGTTTTTCAGAATATGTGAAGGATCGCCCTTGCGGTGCAATCGGTATTTCAGGCCAAACGTCCCTTCGTTAAATGACGGCATCGCCTGGCTGATGCTCTCTCCGCCCTGGTAAATCAGGTTTGGCGTTTTTTGTACAATACGCGTGGGGCCAAGCTGTTCAAGCACGCCGTCTTTAATGCGAATGCCTGCACCGCCGCACATCAGCAGCAGCTCCTGTTTAGCATTCAGCACAATGCGCCCGTTGGTGCTGGTCAGTTGCATATCTGCAAACGAGGTCAGTTCCATCTGGTCTTTCTGCGCCTGGATCTGAATTTTCCCGGCGGCGGCTATCAGTTTGATGCCCATTTTGTGAACGAAGACGGAGAATATCTGCCCGACGGCGATGGAAAACTGGCGGAAGACGCTGAAGCTGGCGTCCTGTCCGGCGGTGGCGAGCAGGTTTTTGCCAGCGGAATGTTGCAGGGACTCCGGCGTGGTCTGAGCAATTCCGGCTTCGCCATGTACCACGATGCCGGGCTGTTGCAGTGAGGTCAGGGCAGCGGAAAGCTGCTGTTGCGTGGCGGTACTGACCGGAGAGGACTGGGCGATATTCGCCGTCTGCTCCAGCGTTTTCGCCAGCGCCAGTGCTTTCTCCAGTTGCGCGATGGTCTCTGCCATATCCAGTTGTTTGCCCTGCGCCTTTGGCTGGGCTTCGCTGGTGAGCAGAACGCCTTTTGCGGCGCGTATCGCCGCCCAGCCCCCGGTGCGCAGTTCCGCGCCTTCGCCGCGCAGTTTACGGTTCTGATCCACCAGGTTGCCGAGGTTAAGCTGGCTGCGGTCATTATTGGGTGTGGACAGCTTGATATGCTCTTTGCCGCGTGTGTCATCCATCCGCATTTTGTTGCCGGAAGGCGTTCTTAACACATTGCGTTTGTGGTTCTGCTGCGCGACATGGTCCGGGTGGGTGGAATCATGCATTACATGGGCGATATACGGGCGATCGCCGTCGCTGTTTTCAAACGCTATCAGTACTCCCGTACCGTCCAGCAGCGGCCAGTGGAAGCCGTAAGTATCTCCGGCATAAGGTTTCGCCAGCCGCACCCAGCAGCTTTCAAAGCCTTTCTTCCACTCTTTCAGGTCGAGATCAAAACGGATGCGGTAACGGCCCTGATTGTCGATATACGAGTAGGTGTCGTTTTCCTCTTCGCTCGACACGCGGGCTGGCAGCGTGCCGGACATCGGCGGCCACGGCAGCAGCGGCGGGCGGTATGTAAAGCGGTTGTTCCAGGGAACGGCGGTGAAGGTGACAAAATACGCTGTGTCGCGCGCCACGTTTTCGCAGCGGGTGGAGACAATCAGCAGCCCGTCCGGCGCATCGGCGAAGGTTTTACCGGTGACGGTGATTCGCATCCCTGGTCGCAGGGCCATGCAGTTACATTTCCCTTCGAAGGTAATCAGTTCGCTGAGGTGGCGCTCCTGACGACGCTTCGCGTACCAGATGCCCTGGCCGGGCTGCTCCTCATATTCTTTTCCGGCGTCGGGATAATGTTCCGCCCAGCGGTAGTCGGTGGCCCACAGAGCTCGAAAATCCTCATGGGTTTTCACTTCCGACTTCATGTCGCTCTGCGCCTGAAGATAGTTATCGTCGTTAGTCTGCACCCGTTTCGGCACCGCCTGGCGGTTAACGGTGATATCCCATACCGATTCCAGCCCGCCATCGAACAAACCTGAAGGATGACGGAAGGGGATTGCCGGACCTTTTATCCAGCCGCCGAAATGGTCGGTAAGGACAATGACGTCTTCGTCATTCTCTTCGTCGTACTGACGGTAAAACGACACACCGCTATCGGCCAGACGGCGTGAAACGTGGTCGTAGTCGGATTCCCCATACTGCAACATAAAATCGCGTGGCGGGTAGCGATCGGTGAGCTTAAAGACGAAGCTTAGTTTGTCTATCAGGTAGTCACCGAAGGTGTGTTCCGTCAGGCTGATGATGCTGTCATTGAGGAACACCGCGCTGTTGTGCCCCTGCGCCATGCGCGCCATTTTGTGTTCGAGCACCGCGACATAGCGGGTTTCATCGGCGGAGGTGCTGCACTGACGAAACTGCGTAATAATACCGGGGAGAATTCGGGGTTTAAGTTTTTCGTAAGGCTTGCCGTCGGGGTACATCAGTAACTGTGCGCTGTAGTTAATCAGCAGATTTGCGGGGATGTCGGGCGTGGCGCTGGTGAATACGATTTCGTAGCGGGGTATCTGACTGATGGCCTCACAGCCGCCGAATTTCAACACCGATATCTGAATATCCGGCCTTGCCTGGTTCAGCTTTTTCAGCAGTAACTGATAATGGTTGTAAGTGCCGTACTTACCGCCCGTAATAATGTAGTCCTGGATCGCCATTGATTATCCCTGCCACCTTGTTCTCGAAAGAATAAAATCTGAAGCGCAATAACAGGAGAGATATTACATCTCATCATATCCCTGACCATCCGATGGAATGTAGTTAATCGTTAATGTTTGATCAGGATCAGGATGCATGTTGTTTATGATAAATATCAGGATGTAATTAGCTGAATGCATTTATTTATCTGATAATAGGTGGATGCATGTTTCCTTTGTAAATTCAGAAAACAAATAAAATAAGCGGTTTTATTTATTTCATTAATACATCGTTACTGCGTAACCATATATTAAAAGATCGCGTTAAAATACTTTTCCCTTTTTTTAATATTTATTCCTGTGCGCTCCCGCTCATCCTCACCGAGGAGCAGTTTTTCCAGCATTTCACGCTATGTTACATCCAGAATCGAACCGGATTGACCACCAAACGTATGCGATGTCAAGAAATAACTTGAGTGATTAATGAACAGAAATGACTTGTAACTGTTTGATTTTATTGAACTTAAAGGAGTGGTGCAATGTCATGAAGAGATGAAATGGTGCGATAATAGGAACAATACCTGTAACATATTCATTTGATTAATAATAAAAATATCATGATTCATCTTTGGTGATACCCCCAAAGATACCCCCAATGGATTTTCTTTCTTCATTATGATTTTGTCTAACCGGAGATTACAAAGCTTCAAGGGCTTTACATGTGTATTTTTTAGGCATATACTACTTACATGCCGTGACTAGCGAGAATCTCCGGTCAGTAAACGGCCTCTACAGGCTTTAATGCACTTACAATGCCGCTTCGCTTACTATGTAGTTTATTGAAATCCTTATGGTTTTCAGTTTAAACTCACAATGTAACGAGGCGGTTTTTGTATGTATAACATACCTCACATACCTCACATACCTCACATACCTCACATACCTCACATACCTCACATACCTCACATACCTCACATACCTCACATACCTCAGCACCAGAGTGTCTTTCCACAGCAGATACGATATGATATCTATATGAAAATGATATAAACAGTGGTGCGGCATGAGCATAAAGATAAAAGAAATATTTGATATTTATTTCAATAATACAATGGATTTTGTTGATTTTTTTAGTTTAAATAAGATGGACTATTTGGAGACAAAAACTTTCAGAGGACGAGAAATAGTAGCATATAAAGAAGGATTTAATAAGCTCCGATTGCTACATCGCTTTCTCAATGAAGCTATCTTTAACAGGGTTAAGATCATAGATGATGTAGTCTTTTCTTATAGAAAAAAGGTTAATGTATTCGATTGTGTTTATCCACATAGATTGAATCCATTTATTTTCAAAACAGATATAAAAAGCTTCTTCCCATCTTTCACCCGAATCTTTATTCAAAGTAAGTTAGAAAACATTTTTAAAGAGTTTATTATATCTGACATTAATGAATATTTACCAAAAATAGTTGACCTTGTAAGCTATAATGATTGCTTACCAGTAGGTTTTTCCACATCCCCTTCACTAAGTAATATTCTTTTCAGTGATGCTGATAAAAAATTAAAAGAATTTAGCGCATCTAATGAATACATATACACCCGGTATTCTGATGATTTAATAATCTCGTCCGAGAAAGAAATACATAAAAATGAAATATTCTCCTCAATTCAACAAATAATAAATTCAGAATGTGAAACATTTGTTTTAAATTTTGACAAGACCAAACTCTTAAAGAAAGGTGGTGTCCGTAAAATAATGGGCGTCAGCATTTTGCCTGATGGACACATCTCTGTTGACAAAGCCATAAAAAACAATATTGAAACCAAACTTCACTATATATCAAAATTAAATAACGTTAACTCTCAAGATCCTGAGCTAATGGAAGTAAAAAGATATTTATCCGGCATGATTAATTACATAAGTACGATTGATGAAGCTTACATAAATAAATTAAAAAGAAAGTATGGTTCAACAATAGTTGAAATGTTTCTTAGGAAGAGTCTCGTAAAATGAAACTTGAACTGTCAATAAACCAAATACAACACCTATCAAATCTAAACGCTAGCTTTGACTTTCGTGAAAGTAAAATATTTTGTATTGTTAGCCACAATGGAATCGGGAAAACAACGTTAATAAAGTCAATGGGTATTTTATTCCAGCCTACGATTTTTGTAAAAACATCAAACCGATTTATATTCAACCCAAATAGTGAATTGTCGATAGATATCGATGGTGATCATTATGAGTATAAATACAATCCAGCTATAAACCAAATAGATTGTAAAAATATTGTTAATCAAAAAAACCTAGGTGTTGTTGAACTTCCCGTACCATATGGGAAACGCTATGGTTCATATTCTAGATTGAACGAAATAGATGGTGAATTAAGGATTAAAATAGCATACAGTGAATATTCGACTCCTGAAGCACTAATCCAGTTCTTAACTTTTATATATCCCTATAAAGATTTTTCAGATTTGAAATCAGTAGAAATAAATGGAGAGGAATATTATTTCAGACTGGTTGGAAATAGCAACTATATACGCGAAGATTATTTCAGCTCTGGAGAGTATTTTGTAATTAATATTTTTAGGATTATAAACTCAGATACAAAATTGATTATAATTGACGAAATAGATATGTCGTTAGACTCATACGCTCAAATAAGGCTCGTGAAGCTTATTAAGAAATCGAGTGAAGAAAATGAGAAGTTCTTTATATTTACCACGCATTCCCTTGCGATGTTAAAATCTATTGATGATATTGGCATAGACATTTATTACCTAGAAAATTCAAATGGGAATGTTGATTTAAAGAAAAGAGGATATAGTTATATTAAAGGAGTTATGTTTGAATTTAAGGGAAGTGATAAGTATATTCTAACAGAGGACTCGGTTTTAAAAGAATATATTAAAATGAAAATGCAAAAAATCATTAAAGAGTCAACGCTTAACAAAAAAGAAAAAATTGAGGTTATTAGCATAGGAGGATGTGAGAACGTTATTGATTTTTATAAAAGAAATAAAGAAGAGTCTTTCCTATGTGAGAGAGATGAGAAGGTATTAGTTATTTTAGATGGAGATGTTAGGGAGGAAATCCTAGGAAAAAATAAAAGCATTGCATCTAAATTGCTCTTTTTACCTTTCGACTCAATTGAAAAGGAAATTTTTAAAAAATCCAATAATACTAAATACAATCTGCCTTATGTTGGAAAATTAAAAGGGAAACCAGAGAAAAGAAACAAAAAATATTTTGACAAACTAACAAAGAGGAACGGATTTGATATGGAGAAGATATTCGACATTGCAGAAAAAGATAATCAAGAAGCTGTATTAAATTTTGAAAACAGGCTTTCATCTTTTTTAAAAATGTAGAGGACTGTATTGAGTAAATATGACTTTAACGCACAGCCTGCCTTCGGTCAGGCTCAACAGCCATCCTTGCTTTAATACTAATTATTGATAAAGCCAATTGTTTTTCATATTTTCACATTTAGTTTCCTGCCGAAATATTTTTGTTTGTGTATGTTGATTTTAAAATACTCGCTCAACCTAGATTTAAATCTATTTTCATGCTCAACTATATAATATGGTTTTTCCTTTATTTCTTCTTTAACTATTTTTTCTTTGTTCCTTGGATGAATAACAGGTTTTGTTATACCTAATTTTTCTCTTATTTCTTCGATCTTAGTTGCTCTACTATTGAACCTGCTACGGCCTTTGAGTCTAAATTTATTCGTGGCTGTTGTGGCTGTTTCTGCGTGATCAAGTATCCTACTGATAGAACCGCTATCAGATTTATCACGCCAACTATTGAAGCTACCTTGATTATAAGTCTTGATTGATTTTTTTTTGTGTTGTTCTTTAACTCTGTTGAGTACTTGTGTAGCTTTCTGTGTTGTTCTTCTAACTTTAGTGCTTGTTGGTCTATTATATTTTTCGCTGAGTCTAAAGCTGTTGTTGTTGCTTCTAATGAGTTGTTCACTCTGGTTAGTGTCTGTTGTGTCTGGTTTAATGCCGTACTGACCGACTCCGATAATATCATCATTGATTCCGTCAGAGGTTCTACTGTCATTGAAATCTGATTCAATAAGTGATCGTCCAATACTAATTTCGTCATCTGTTTTTCTTGCTGCGAATCTTCTAACGAGTTCATCATCTCTATTTTTGTCATATTTCACCTTACTTTTTATAGTGTTCCAACTAAATTTTTTGCCTAACTGAGATCCCTTGAATGCCACATCTCCCACACTGAAAGAACAACCCGCCACGTTGCCAGTGCTGGCAACATTGAACCTCGGTTCAATGCCTACGGCCTGCAGACGTTCTACGAACGTCTCAAGATCTGGTTTTCCTGTCATAGCCGCTTGTAAAGAGGCTTGAAGCACCAAACGGGCTGGCTTTTCTCCTGTTCTAAGTGCCATCTCAATTTCAGCTTTGGTTGGTGCTGATACGTCCGATTTCTGACCTTTTAAGCCATCCGTAATGGTTAAGCCGTGCTTTACTTCTAAACGTTCACAAGCTGCTATTGTATTAAATGCTGAGTGCTGACCGTGCCATACAGAACCATCAAGGCCGATCCGGTTAGCCACTATATGGATATGTTCTTTATCTGTATCGTTATGACGCACACAAATATATTGATGTTTTTCTATATCAATATTCATTTCTTTCAAATAGTCTTTTGCTATCTCCTCCCATTGCTGATCGGTTAAATGTTCATTTTTTGGAAGAGATAAAAACGCATGAAAGACTGGTTTTTTTATATCTTGTCTAAAGCTGCTTACAGCTTTGAACTCATCAGTTAAATCACTAACATTATTTTTATCTGCTGACATATTGCTACAAATAAAACTGTGATCATCTTTTAATATGTAATCAACTCTATTTTTAAATGATCTACCTGTTTTGGCTACATTCCCTTTCATATATAATCTAAATCCTTATTTATTTCTATTATCCTTCTGCTAACTTGCTTTATGTTAAAATTAAGCTTATCAACTTCATTTTTATAAAAATACTCATTGCCATTTAATTTTTTAACAGCTTGGTTTATGTTGTTGCCTATACCTGAAAGTTGTATATAGGTCTTCTGGTTTACTTCAGGCATTTTCCTTTTAATAACTGGCTCAGCGTTTAAAATCTCTTTTCGTATATAATGCCCTCTTTCAAGCCCTGATGCTTCAACAAGTTCTTTTAAATATTCAAACTCTGCTTTGTTTACTCTGAACTGTATAGATATATCTCTGCGTTCTTCGTGATTTAATTCTATACGACCTCTTTTTCTGTCTGTATCCATATTTTATTATCCACCTGTAGTAAACATATAATCTCTTATAGCTTTTATATAGTCTTCATCATTTTCATCAATCAAAGATTTTAGAAGATCATCAGCTTTATTTTCTTGTATATACCTATGGGACACAAAATAACATAATCTTTGTTCATCACTATTTATTTCACAAAAAGGTATATCTTTATCTTGTTCTATGTAATAAAAAAATCTTGCTAATAACTCAAACTTAATTTTTAAACTCATTTGCTTTTCTATATCATCATCAATCATATTCTATTGCTCCTTTTGTATTTTATAAGAGCTTTTTTATCTATCATTTTCCTAACATCTGATATTGATTGCTTTGCTTCACTTGAAGAGTTTGTTTTTCCCATACAACTACGGATCATGAAACCTCCCAACATGATACAAAGAAGCATCATTCCTATTGCTATAATCATATATGTCTCCTTATTTCTTATTTGAATAATAAAGTAAGTTTTCGATAACTTCGCTGTAGATGTCTTCATCAATAGCAAGCATTACGTCATTATCTACAATCTTATCAAAGATAAGTTTGTAGCTTTCTTTGTCGTGTCTATTCATCTCAAATGATTCTGTTTTGTTAATATTCTTATAATCTAAATGAACAAAAAAACGATTACAGGGAAGTAAGCGATCTAAATCGTTTATGTATAAACATTTTGATACTGATAAAACTATTTTCATATTTATTCCTTTTGTTTTGAAGTGAACTGTAAAACTATTTACCGCTTCCCCTTGATAGGGGAAATCAGCGGAAGGGTAGAGCTTTTAACAACCCTCCGAACGAAGTGAGAGAGGGCAACCTGAAAGGTTGGGTATAATACCGGCTACGGGATTACACCTTGCCTCAGTTTCCGAAAAACAAAAAAACAAAGCTGAACTACACCTATATTTAAATAAATAACCGATAATAAGATCTAGTCAATAGCGGCTACATAAATAAATACGCCACACGGAAAATAAAATGCAAATAAAAGATAGGGTAAATAATATATGTTCTTCTGGTAGCTGTGCGCAACAAGTAGCTTTGCGTAAAATTTGCAGCGAGGGCAAATCGTCAAGTGCTAAATCGTGGGGTCCCACAAAGTGGGTTCCGATTTAGATCTTGATGACGCTAAGGAGGGAAAAATTTAGATAGGTGATGGTTCGCACTGCGAGCCATCACCTTGCAAGACAGGTTTACATTCTTCTTCTAAAGATAATGTTATCTGAGAAAATCGCCTTACCTGCGACAAAACCGACAATAGCTATTATTGGTAAGCTAATAGTAGCTCCTGCCATACCTGTAGACATTCCGATCAGTATCGACAGGCTGAAGGTCAATAGTATAACCACGAAAGCATACCAACCGGGATATGTTCCATACAGAACTGACGCTTGGCAGCTCGTGCATACCTGAACACCTCTTTGACTTTCTTTTAGGCAAAAAGGGCATTTGATTGTCTTGTTTTCCATTTTTCAGTTCCTTTTAAAAACAGCACCTTGATAGACTACGCCATCTTTGACTTTTTCGATTTTAAAAGTCCAAGATCCAAGATCTTTGTTTTGTGTTTTGGCGATATAAATAGGTTTCTTGCTTTCATCCCAGCTTTTAACGGTAAAAACACCATCACGAAACTTGATCACATCTTTCTGAATATCAAGCCTGACGCCATACTGTTGATTGATATAGTTGCCGTAAACCCCATCATCACCGCATCCCGTTAGCAGGGTGGCAAGACCTGCCGCTAACATAAATTTACGCATACCCTTTCCTCACCAATGGCACAGATCTACGATTGATCTGTAAACGCCTTAGAATTCAATTATTTTTATGTCTAGTCATATCGTTTGTACCGATCGAAAAAACGGGAACTGATAGCTATACATTATCAAATAGTTGTAATTGATCGTTATAAACAATTAATAACGATCGATTGAGTGCCTTTTGATTGGTAAAATCTATCAATGTCAATATATTGATCTATTATACCGATCTATTTCTATTTAGGATTTGGATCTTGAAGGGATAACAACGGGAAAAGTTCTAGGGTGGGATATCTGGCGCGAGACTTTTTTTATATCTTTTATATATGGCTTTCTTTTTACTTTATTAGGCTTCGCCCTATATATTTTTTAGATCTAGTTCTGCTTTATATTTTATTGGTGCCATATAAAACAAGGCACCTTTACTATAAATAAAATTAGCTTTATTGGGAGCTATATACTGCCTTGTGTTCGCCCCCGAAAATGGGACTTCACCCAAGGCTTCGCCTCCTGAAATTTTCAACTTATTTTGTTGAAAATCTATCAAGATTGGCGAAAACCAAGATGAAAAATATGACTTCACCCAAGTTGATCTGGCTTAAAGCTCTACATCGTTTCCAATGTAGGACACCCTACGACACCCCCAGATTCGTTCATGCAGATTAATGTATTGTTATCCCCTATTTATGCTGTCAACAAAGGTAGGGCTTTCTCATAGCTATTCCATATACAACTTCACTTATCTGTTTAGAACTTCGCTTCGGGTTGGTATTACGTCGCTTCCCCTTCTATACCTACAACCAACAAAACATACGGACATCTCTTATTAGCGACTCGCGCTCAATTGCTCCACATATGCAGACCTGATACAAAGGTTTAAAATTTGATTGCTTTCGAGGACATTAAAGATTCTGGAACTGGTATTTAAAAGACTTGTAAAAAGCTCAGATTTAGATTTGACAAATATGAAAAGATTATTTAATACTTTATTATATTTGTAATCACGTTAATCCTCTAACTGATTACAAGACTTAAAAAAGTTTTCGCTGACTTTTTTAGTCCTTAAAAAGTCAGATTTATCATCTGGCTTTTTTTGTATCTTTATTCTATTTAACCGATATATATTATTCGTCAAGAGAAAGTCAAAAATATTTAGCATTATTTAACCCTATATCTACCATTCTTCACACACACTTCAACTTCATGTGCAATCAGAATATCATAAAGAATCTCTGAATAAATTTGCCCCAATAAAAGAGTCATTGCGGTTTCAGATTCTTTTTCAAATATAGTATAAATCGTTTCATAATACCCCTGCAATACTTTTGCGATAAGGCATAATGCCGTTTCATTCTTTTCATTTAATACAATCGCTTTCATATTGAATCCTTTTATTAGGTTGATTATTAGCCCCTTGCGGGGCAATATTAAAACTTACTATCTAAAACTGTCCGAATACTTCACCAACATTTCCTCAACTTGCTCAACGTTAACTTCGCCAATATAACCACTATTCCCTTCTTGGGTTATGAATCTCTCAAAGTTATTTTGGACATGGTCAATAATATACATAATGAATAGACTCATAAAATCGGGATCATCAAGAAACTCGATACTCTCTCCATTCACTTTCTGAAAAAACTCCCAACTTGCTTCAAACGATCTAATAGCAAGATCAAGGAACAACTCTGTAGATTTATTTTCAACACCATTTTTTCTAAACATAATTAAACCTCACTTTTATATGATTATTTGGAATTCATTTTATTTTAACCCCCGAACTACGGGGTAAATAAGGAAACTACTTTTTATAAACTAGATTTATGATTACAGATCCATACTCTAACTCCATCTCGTCAACTAAATCATTATTCACATGCCTATTTAAAGCGTCTAACAAGTTTTTATCTTTCATGATTTCCTCGATGGAACATCCGCTCAACGCAAGAAAAAAAGAGAAGCTTTCTTGGATCACGCTAAGTGTTTTAGGCGTTTTTTCACACATCATGCTTACTAATATTGATATATCATTATTCATTTTCTTTATCCTTTTTTTGGTAATAAGATTCCCTGCATAAAAGTGCATTATGCTTTTCAATGTAGGGATGTGTTTAATAAAGTGTGTTATTTAACGTTTTACATAAAACCTCCTCATCGTATTAATAATGTATTTTTTATTGATCAGCGTGTTTACGTGAAAACTGAATAATGTTTTCAATCCATTCATCGATTTCACTTTCAACAAAAGCTCTGGCTCTTATTCCAATCTTTATCGGTTCTGGGAATACGCCCCTGCTAATAAGTCGATAAATCCATGCTTTACTATATCCTGTTTTATTCATCACTTCCGGCAAGCGAATAAGTCTTCTTGTTGTCATATATTTCTCCGTTGTTGTTTTGATGAATGTAGTATCTGTAGATCGCTTATGACGTTCAACCCTCGGAAAATCAGAATTGAACTTGAATTGAACATTTTTTAAACAAAAACGGATGAAACGGCGGGAGAGCTGTCACTGGGCGGGGTTTAGGGCGATTTAGCAATAAGTGCTATTTATTTCACTGTTTTAAGGTGTTTTATAATTTCCATAGTAATCAATTAGTTAATTGGTAGCGGTTTAAATTCTGACTTAATTCTTATCTGCTTTACCCAAGAAAAAGGGCTATGCCCGTTAAGACATAGCCCTTCATTTATCAGATGTTATTTCTATGCACGCCGATTAAACGCGCCATGCGCAACATTGCCGTTGTTCTCAAGGCTTACCATGTAGTCGGCATACCATTGCAGCATCTCGCGTCTGCCATCGAGATATTGCGCATGGTTGTAGGTGCCACGGATAGCATTCTTATCAACATGCGCCAGTTGGGTTTCAATCCATGCGGTGTTGTAGCCCTGTTCATGAAGAACGGTGCTCATGGTATGACGGAAGCCGTGACCCGTAACCCGGCCTGTATAACCAATTCGCTTAAACACCTGATTGATGCTGGCTTCGCTCATGGTCTTACTTGGATCATTGCGTCCCGGAAACAGTAAAGGAAATTGCCCCGTCATTGCTCTGATCTGTTCAATAATGGCTAACGCTTGGGTAGAGAGCGGGATGATATGGGGACGGCGCATTTTCATGCGTTCAGCAGAAATTTCCCACAGCGCTTTCTCGGTATCGATTTCCGACCATAGCGCACCGCGCAATTCACCTGTTCTCAGGCCAGTAATGATCAGCAATCTTGCCGCCAGCACCATTAATTCACTACCGGAGTAGCCAACAAGGGCTTTAAAGAAAGCGGGAAGCTCTTCGGTAGTCAGGAATGGGTAATGTGTAGACTCATGCCCTTGCATGGCACTGGTGAGATCTGGCGCGGGATTATACTCAGCTCTGCCCGTCACGATGGCGTAGCGAAACACTTCGCCGCAGCGTTGACGTACTTTTTTGGCTTTCTCAGTCGCGCCTCGGTCTTCAATCTTTTTCAGCACGTTTAGCAGTTCCAACGGCTTGATGTCTGCAATAGGGCGTTGACCAATGAACGGGAAGACATCTTTGTTGAACGCTTCAAGAATGTCAGAGGCATACCCCGCAGACCATTTCTTCACTTTCATTTTGTGCCATTCGAGCGCAATTTCTTGAAAGGTGTTTTTGACCTGCGCTTCACGCTCAACTTTTTGTTCTTTTTTAACCTCTAAAGGATCGATACCCCCAGCGATACCCTTTCGAGCTTCATCACGTTTTGCTCTGGCATCAGCCAAAGACACATCGGGATATACCCCCAGCGCCAATAACTTTTCCTTTCCATCGATACGATACTTTAAACGCCAGTAGCGTGACCCGTTAGTTTTAACCAATAAGTAGAGGCCACCACCATCAGCCATCTTGTAGGGTTTCTCTTTGGGCTTGGCAGTCTCGACCTGTCTGGCATTGAGCTTCATCTGGGGGTATCTCCTTTAGACCGAACAGCAAATACCCCCATTGATACCCCCAACTCACCGTAGATTTCTGTGAACGTGAGTAGACGAGCAGAGACAACAAGGGCCGTGAAACCGCGTATTATAAGGGTTTAAAGGGTGTTTGAGTAGACTTAGAGAGACGTTAAAATAGGTAGGATGGTGCCGATAATAGGAGTCGAACCTACGACCTTCGCATTACGAATGCGCTGCTCTACCAACTGAGCTATATCGGCCCTGCAAGATGTGCTGACGAGCGTAAGCACGGGATAGAAGGTTAAAACTAAGTGGGTGATGCGTCAATGCCCTTGCGAATCAAACGGCTACTTTTGCATCACCCAATTAGCATTAAGCACGAATGGTATCGTCGCCGAAACCAATCCACTTATAGGTCGTCAGGGCTTCCAGGCCCATCGGGCCGCGCGCGTGCAGCTTCTGGGTGCTGACCGCCACTTCCGCACCGAGGCCAAACTGGCCGCCGTCGGTAAAGCGGGTAGAGGCGTTGACGTACACCGCCGAGGAATCCACCTCGTTGATAAAGCGGTTCGCGTTGCCCAGGGTGCGCGTCAGGATGGCGTCAGAATGCTGGGTGCCGTGCTCGCGAATATGCGCTACCGCTTCATCCTGATCGGCCACCACCTTCACGTTCAGATCCAGCGACAGATACTCATTGTCATACTGCTCCGCTTTCACCGGCTCTACGCTGGCCGGGCCGTTTTGCAGCGCGGACAGGGAGGCCGCATCGGCGTGCAGGCTGACGCCGCTTTCCGCCATCTGCTTGCTCAGCGCGGGCAGGAAGCGTTCGGCGATATCCTGATGCACCAGCAGCGTTTCGACCGAGTTACAGGCGCTCGGGCGCTGCACTTTGGCGTTAACGATAACCTTCAGCGCTTCGGCAACGTCGGCGGAGTGGTCGATATAAATATGGCAGACGCCGATACCGCCGGTGATCACCGGGATCGTCGACTGCTCGCGGCACAGCTTATGCAAACCTGCGCCGCCGCGCGGGATCAGCATATCGATATACTTATCCATCTTCAGCATCTCGCCGACCAGCGCACGATCCGGGCTCTCAATCGCCTGCACGGTGGCCGCCGGTAAGCCGCACCCCTGCAGCGCCTGCTGAATCACTTTCACCGTGGCGGCGTTGGTGCGCCAGGTCTCTTTACCGCCGCGCAGAATCGCCGCGTTGCCGGTTTTCAGGCACAAAGAGGCGACGTCGACGGTCACGTTCGGACGGGCTTCATAAATTACGCCCACCACGCCCAGCGGCACGCGGCGACGCTCAATGCGCAGGCCGCTGTCCAGCAGACCGCCGTCGATCACCTGACCGACCGGGTCCGCCAGGCTGCAGACCTGACGAACATCGTTAGCAATCCCGCTCAGGCGCGCCGGGTTGAGCGCCAGGCGGTCAAGCAGCGCCTCGCTCAAACCGTTGGCGCGCGCTTCCGCCAGATCCTCAGCGTTAGCCCTCAGGATCGCGTCGGTCTGCGCTTCAAGATAGTCGGCAATCTTTTCCAGCACCCGGTTCTTTTCGCGGCTGGAAAGCTGCGCGAGTTTGTACGAGGCCGCTTTGGCAGCAATGCCCATTTGTTCCAGCATTTTCAGCTCCTTAACGGATAATCATGTCGTCACGGTGGACGGCGACCGGGCCGTATTCATAGCCCAGAATGGCATCGATCTGCTGCGAGTGCTGCCCGGCAATGCGGCGCAGCGCATCGCTGTTATAGCGGCTGACGCCGTGGGCGATATCGCGGCCTTCAAGGCTGCGAATGCGGATCACTTCGCCGCGCGAGAAGTTGCCGGTGATGGTTTTAATCCCTTTCGGCAGCAGGGAGCTGCCGCGTTCGAGAATTGCCTGGGTCGCGCCGGCGTCCACGGTAATTTCGCCCGCCGGCGGCGCGCCGAAAATCCAGCGCTTACGGTTTTCCAGCGGCGACTCCTGGGCGTGGAAGCGGGTCCCGACGGAGATGCCCTCCATCACGTCGCCAATCACCCCCGGACGGCTACCGGCGGCGATGATGGTATCGATGCCCGCGCGGCAGGCGACGTCGGCGGCCTGCAGTTTGGTGCCCATACCGCCGGTACCTAAACCGGACACGCTATCGCCCGCGACGGCGCGCAGAGCGTCATCAATGCCGTAAACGTCTTTAATCAGCTCGGCCTGCGGGTTGTTGCGCGGGTCGGCGGTGAACAGGCCCTGCTGATCGGTCAGCAGCAGCAGTTTATCGGCGCCGGCGAGAATCGCCGCCAGCGCCGAAAGATTATCGTTATCGCCGACTTTAATCTCGGCGGTCGCCACGGCGTCATTTTCATTAATGACCGGCACGATATTGTTATCCAGCAGCGCGCGAAGGGTATCGCGGGCGTTGAGAAAACGCTCGCGGTCTTCCATATCGGCGCGGGTCAGCAGCATCTGGCCGACGTGAATACCATAAATAGAAAACAGCTGTTCCCACAGCTGGATAAGACGGCTCTGGCCGACCGCCGCCAGCAGCTGTTTCGACGCAATGGTCGCGGGCAGTTCCGGGTAGCCGAGGTGCTCACGTCCGGCGGCGATCGCCCCGGAGGTGACTATCACAATTCGATGACCCATCGCGTGCAGCTGCGCGCACTGGCGCACTAATTCAACGATATGGGCGCGGTTCAGGCGGCGGGATCCGCCCGTTAAAACACTGGTGCCCAGTTTTACCACCAGCGTCTGGCTATCACTCATGATTCTCTGCCGTTCAAAAAGGAGTTTCGATATCGAGTTGATGTTGTAACAGGAGTCAGCCCGCTTGCCAACACCTGGCGTGGTGGACGAACCACTTCCTTGCGCGGATCGGGCATTCTGGCGGGGAAGTGTGACACATTCATGACGGAAATAATTTAATACCCTTTTTTAGAAAAAGTTCCATATTGTCATAAATTTTTAATATTAGAGCGTTAAAAAACCTGCAGTTTTTGACGGGGCTTCCGCCCGGAATTGATTAGCGCGTATAAATAAATCACCAGGACTGAATAATGAAAAAGAGCTCACTGGCATTAATGATGATGGGTCTTATTGCTTCTTCGGCTACGCAGGCGGCAGAAGTTTATAATAAAAACGGCAATAAACTGGACGTCTACGGCAAAGTCAAAGCGATGCACTATATGAGCGACTATGACAGCAAAGATGGCGACCAGACCTACGTTCGTTTCGGTATCAAAGGCGAAACGCAGATTAACGACGATCTGACCGGCTACGGCCGCTGGGAATCGGAGTTCTCCGGCAACAAAACTGAAAGCGACTCTTCGCAGAAAACGCGTCTGGCGTTCGCCGGCGTGAAAGTCAAAAACTACGGTTCATTTGACTATGGTCGTAACCTCGGCGCGCTGTACGACGTTGAAGCCTGGACCGATATGTTCCCGGAATTCGGCGGCGACTCTTCCGCGCAGACCGATAACTTTATGACCAAACGCGCCAGCGGCCTGGCAACCTACCGCAATACCGATTTCTTCGGCGTGGTGGATGGCCTGGACCTGACCCTGCAATATCAGGGTAAAAACGAAGGCCGTGAAGCCAAGAAACAGAACGGCGACGGCTTCGGTACCGCCTTAAGCTACGACTTCGGCGGCAGCGACTTCGCCATCAGCGCGGCCTACACCAGCTCCGATCGCACGAACGATCAGAACCTGCTGGCCCGCGGCACGGGTAAAAAAGCGGAAGCCTGGGCGACCGGCCTGAAATATGACGCCAATAATATCTACCTGGCGACCATGTACTCAGAAACCCGCAAAATGACGCCAATCAGCGGCGGTTTTGCCAATAAAGCGCAGAACTTTGAAGCCGTGGCGCAGTACCAGTTCGATTTCGGCCTGCGTCCGTCCCTGGGCTACGTGCTGTCAAAAGGCAAGGATATTGAGGGCGTGGGGAGCGAAGACCTGGTCAACTACATTGACGTTGGCGTGACCTATTACTTCAACAAAAACATGAACGCCTTTGTGGATTACAAAATCAACCAGCTGAAGAGCGATAATAAGCTCGGGATCAACGATGACGATATCGTCGCTGTCGGTATGACCTACCAGTTCTAAGCCGTCGCCGGTAAAAAACAATAAAGCCGCCGTGGTGACAGGGCGGCTTTATTTTTGCTGATTAACGGTTTTTCGCCAGATGCAGATTATCGTTATTCATCGTGATCTGCGCGTTATATTCCTTCGGCAGGCGGCGCGCCTGATAAAATACCGATTGCCAGTACGGATTATCCAGCGAAGAGCGCATCACGCCCTGGCTGGTGGAGGCATGGAGGAAATTACGGTCGGTATCATAGAAGCCGACGTGCATGCCGCCTTTAATGCGGAAGAAAACCAAATCTCCCGGCCGCAGCTGCCGCGGGCTCACGCGTTCTCCCATATGCAGCAGTTCGCGGGTGGTGATGCGCTCCATCGGCAGGTTGAAGCGATCTTTGAGCGTACGCCAGACAAACCCGGAGCAGTCGACCCCGCTTTGCTCCGTCCCGCCCCATTCGTAGGGCGTTCCCTCCCAGGTATGCATCTGATCGTGCAGCGCGGCGATCACCGGGATCAGATCGTCAGAACCTCCGTCGATGGTCGCGTGGCTACTCTGGGCGGCGGTTTTATGCGGTTTCGATGAGGATGAACATCCTGCCAAAAGCAAAAAAGGAACAAATAATAGCGCGTGAGAGAGTCTGGGCTTCATATCATTGTTTTTCGTCACTGAAAACGGGCCGTGATATTTTATAGCCGATTCGCTACGGCCTCAGAATGACCAAAAGCAAAATTTACGAAACCTTACGTAAATAATATAGGTCGGATACGCGGTGAACATCGGCGGTCTTTATTTTCGCCGGGACCGTCTCATCTTCCATTAATAAATTTTTTCTCCGTGAAACAATATTTCACAAATATCCATATGTCGCGCGTCTGTTCCGCTTCAGCGCAAGGTGAAAGATCCTCATCATCCCGCCATTGCGCCGCCAGGCTGCCCTCCAGTACTTTTGTACCCTAAAAGAGAGAGTGGGGCGGGCTAATGCATCTGGATTTTCGCCAACTGCGCAACTTTGTCGCGTTAGTTGAATACGGCAGTTTTAATCGCGCGGCGGAGGCGGTGTGCCTGTCGCAGTCGGCGTTCAGCCGCAGCATTCAGGCGCTGGAGCAGAGCGTCGGCCATCCGTTATTCGATCGCCAGAGCAAGCTACCGACGCTCACCCTGCACGGGCAAAAGCTGCTGCCCTACGCCCGCCGCTTTCAGGAGCTGAACGTGGAGCTCAGCAGCCAGCTGCGCGAAGCGGACGATGCGCAAAACGGCGAGGTCGCTTTTGGCTGCGGGCCGGCCCCTGCCGCAAGGCTGATTCCGGCCGCCGTCGGCGAGTTTCATCGCCTTTTGCCGCAGGCGAGGGTGCGCTTTCAGATTGATAACTGGCTGGCGCTGCATCAGGCGCTGACCTCTCAGCTCTACCCTTTTGTGGTCGCCGACAGCTGGCAGGCCGAGCTCGACCCGCAGCTGCGCGTGCAGCCGCTCAGCCCGCAGCGCTGCTTTTTCGTCTGCCATGCCGATCATCCGCTGGCCAAACAGGGGCCGGTCTCTATCCAGGCGATGCTGCGCTACCCCTTTGCCGCCCCCTATCTGCCCCCGGGCGTGCGCAAGGTGCTGGCGACCCTCAGCCAGCAGCAGGACTTTACCCCGGCGATTCAGTGCGATCATATCTACGCGCTGCTTGCCACCCTCGCGCAGACTAATGCGATTAGCTTTGCCAGCGAGGACGGCTTCGCGCTATGTCAGCACAGCCATCGGCTGGTTAAGCTGGAGCTCAGCGATCTGCCTGAGGAGTGGCGGCTGATGCAGACCCGGTTTGCCATTATCTCTCCGGTTCACGCGGCCCAGCCGCCGCTGGTGGAGAAGCTGATTGAGATTATCCTTCATACCGATCGTCAGCATCAGCTTCAGCTGCTGGCGCAGGAGGATAGGGGTTAACCGGCGTTTTTCGCCTGGCCTTTGGCATCGTACTGCGGCCAGCGGTTTTCCAGCCCCTGGGCTTTCAGCGCCTGCTCGACAAACTGGCCGTCTACCCACTGGCTGACGTCAAAAGCGCTGCGGATTAGCCGCCCGGATTTAGCCTGTTCGACGCTATTGCTAAAGCTGTCGGTCAGGAACGGATCGATACGCGGCGAGGTGGTAAAGTTCAGATCCTGCGGCTGCAGCTCTTCGAGAAACAGCGCCTGCGGGATCTGGCTCTGCTGCGCCATCTCGGCGGACCAGGCGTCGCGATTGGCCGGGTCGCTGATTTCCGCGGCGTTCTTCACCAACACGTTAACGATCTGCTGGGTCGCCTGCGGCCAGGCGTCTATAAACGTCTGCGTGCCGAGGAACCCGGCCTGAGTGGTGTTCTGGCGGCCGGAGTCACCGCTTTTGACGACCACATCAATCTTATCGCCGCGTAGCGCCAGCAGCGAAACGCCGCCCCACACCGCATCGACGCGACCGGCCGCCAGCGCCGCTTTGCCGGCGTTCCAGTCGAGGTTGATCACCTGCAGGCTGCGCTCGTTGAGGCCGACGGTTTGCAGCGCCCGGTCAAAGGCCAGCTGGTCCGCCGTGCCGCGATAAACCGCCACCCGTTTGCCTTTCAGATCGGCGAGGGTTTTAATCCCGGAAGCTTTGGTCACCGCGAGGTAAGATTCCGAACCCCGGCTGCCCAGCAGCAGGCGCGTCGGCAGCCCGTTGGCCCTACCGATAATCGCCGCCAGATCGCCGAGGTAGACAAAATCCAGCTGGCGGTTGGCTAATGCTTCATTTACCGCCGGACCGGCGCCTTTGAAAAACTGCCACTGCACTTCCACGCCCTGCGGCTTAAACACCTCTTCCAGCTGATGGCGGATAAACGCCATGCCGACCGGCCCCTCAATAAAGGGTTTACTGCCCGCGCTCTGGTCCGGCACGCCGATGCGAATGGTACGCAGCGTTTCGGCCTGGACGCTGGACGCCAGGCTGATGACCGCGACCAGCGCCAGCAAGGTGCGGCTAAAAAATGCTTTCATCATAACGTGTTGCTCTCCTGAGTTTTTTCTCACCCTAAAGAGCCAACGGGCTGCGTGTTAAATGCTTTTATTCGCCAAGCTTGGGTGAAAAAAAGCTAAATCAAACGCCGCGCGCCCGGCAGGCTGAAATGCATTCGATGCATCGGGATTATTCGCCTTACGCAATGGCGGCGAAGGAGAAGTCACGTTTTGATAGCGGCATAACTTGCCGAAAAGTGGACCGATATGTCGCAGATGATCTTAAGAACCGATGCCCCTGGCAGGCCGGGCTTCAGGCTTAACGGCTGGCCGTGGCTGCTGCCTGCGTTACTGCTGCTGCTGTGGTACATCGCCGCCCGCGAACGATGGATGCCGGAGCAAATTTTGCCCGCGCCGTCGGTGGTTGCCGATACCGCGCTATCGCTGCTGAGCGGGGATCTGCTGGCGCAATGGGGATTCAGCCTTCAGCATCTGGCGCTTGGCCTGCTGCTGGGCGCCATTGCTGGGACGCTGCTCGGCGCGCTGTTCGGCCTGGTACCGGCCGCCGCGCAGCGGGTTGAACCGCTGTTCTACGCGCTGGCGCAAATCCCGACGCTCGGCTGGATCCCGCTGTTTATGGTGCTGTTCGGGATTGATAACGGCCTCAAGCTGGCGGTTATCATCAAAACCACCGTAGTGCCGATGACCATTAACACGCAGCAGGCGGTGGCCGGCGTGCCGCTGGCCCTGAGCGAAGCCGCAAAGGTGATGAACTTTTCCCGCTGGCAGCGGCTGCGCTGGCTGGTGATCCCCGCAAGCCTGCCGGGCTGGTTTACCGGCCTGCGTCTGGCGCTATCGCAGGCCTGGGTGTCGCTTATCGTCGTCGAACTGCTGGCCTCTTCAGAAGGCATTGGCTACCTGATGGTCTGGGGCCGTCAGCTGTTTCAACTGGATATCGTCTTCGTCACCATTGCGGTCGTGGGGCTGAGCGGCATGCTGATGGAGTGGGCGGCGAACCGCGCGTGTGCCCGTCTGGTGTTCTGGCCGCAGCCTGCCGCCGGACGCCTGGCGTGGAAACCACAGGCCAGCTGGCGGGCGCTGCAGCTGCCGCTGGTCCTGCTGGCGCTGTGGCAGCTGGCAAGCTCGTGGGGCTGGATCGATGGCGCGCTGTTCTCTTCGCCGCTGGCGGTGGCGACGCGTTTTATTCAGGGCGCCCTGAGCGGGGAGCTGACTGCGGCGATGCTGGCAAGCCTCGGGCGAGCCTTTGTCGGGGGCGCGCTGGGGATTGCGGGGGGCCTGCTCTGCGGACTGCTGCTGGCGCTGCGCCCGCGCGCCGGGCAAATCTTCACGCCCACGCTCAACGTGCTGCGCCATATCGCCCTGTTTGCCTGGCTGCCGCTGCTGACCGCATGGGTGGGCAACGATAACGGCGGCAAAATCGTGTTTATCGCGCTGGCGTCGTTCTTTCCGATGTTCTTCAGCACCCTGCAGGCCGTGCTTCAGCGTAACCCGCAGCTCGACGAAGTCGCCAGGGTACTGCGCCTGGGCGAGTTAGCGCGCCTGCGCAGGGTTATTCTTCCCGGCGCGGCGCCGGGGATCTTCGCCGGTCTGCGGCTGGCGCTGATTTACGCCTGGCTTGGCAATATCGGCGCGGAATATTTCATGTCCTCCGGCGTCGGCATCGGCAGCCTGATGATCAATGCCCAGCAGCTGCTGGATATGCCCACCATTCTCTGCGGCATGGTGCTGGTCGGTATCACCGGCGCGGCGCTGGATAAAGCCGGACGTTTACTGGAAATGCGCGCCACCCGCTGGCGTCAACAGGAGCAGCTATGACCTCTTCAACCCTGGTCTCTTTTCGCCACGTGCGTAAATCCTGGCAACAGGTGACGGCGCTACAGAATTTCAGCCTGGATATCGCCGCCGGTGAACTGGTGGCGCTGGTGGGCAGCAGCGGCTGCGGTAAATCGACGCTGCTGCGGATGCTGGTAGGCCTTGAATCAGCGACCCAGGGCGATATTTGCATTAATGGCGAGCCGGTCACCGGCGTGGGCAAAGAGCGCGGCATTGTGTTTCAGGAGCCGCGCCTGTTTCCCTGGCTTAACGTGCTCGACAACGTGATGCTCGGCCTGGCGGATGAAAAGCTCAGCCGGGCGGCGAAGCGCCAGCGGGCGCTGGAAATGCTGGAGCGCGTGCAGCTCAGCGAATTCGTCAACGCGCTGCCCGCGCAGCTCTCCGGCGGCATGGCCCAGCGGGTGGCCATTGCCCGCGGCCTGGTGGCCCGTCCGCAGATCCTGATGCTCGACGAGCCTTTCGGCGCGCTGGATGCCCTGACGCGCCACACCCTGCAGCAGGAACTTTTACAGATCCACCAGCGCGCGGGAACCACCACGCTGCTGGTGACGCACGATGTGGAAGAAGCCGTCGCCCTGGCCGATCGCGTCGTCGTGCTTTCGCCGCGTCCGGGGCGGATACGGGAAGTGGTAAGCCTGGCGCTGCCCCATCCGCGCCAGCGCGATGATGCCGCGTTTATCGCCGCCTGCCGCCAGATTCGCAACCTGATTACTTCTGCCTGATTCTATTATTTAAGGAGCAACATATGGGACATCCTTCCGTCTACCCGACCGGCGCCACCCTCTACGATCCGCAGCGCGCCTGGAGCGGCTATACCCTTTTCCAGGCCACCGAACACGGCGCGGTGCTGGTGGACATGAACGGCCGCGTGGTGCGCGAATGGCCTGAACTGCACGGGTTTCCCAATAAAATCCTGCCCGGCGGCGCAATCCTTGGCCACAGCGGCGAGCGCGACCCGCGCTACGGCATGCAGGATATGCTCGATCTGATCCAGGTGGACTGGGAGGGCAACGTCACCTGGAAATTCGACCGCTACGAGCAGGTGAGCGATCCCGGCAACGCCACGCGCTGGATGGCGCGCGCGCATCATGACTATCAGCGGGCGGGCAACCCGGTGGGCTATTACGCGCCGGGGCTGGAGCCGCAGGTGGATGGCGGCAATACCCTGATCCTCGCCCACACCAATCTGGTGAATGAAGCGATCTCCGACAAGCTGCTGCTGGACGACACCATTATTGAAGTCGACTGGCAGGGTAACGTGGTGTGGGAGTGGCGCTGCAGCGACCATTTTCACGAGCTGGGCTTCGACGATGCGGCGCGCACCGCGCTCTACAACAACCCGAATATGCGCGCCAGCGGCGGCGGAATGGGCGACTGGATGCATATCAACTCGATGTCGGCGCTGGGGCCGAATAAGTGGTACGACGCCGGCGATACGCGTTTTCATCCCGACAACATTATCTGGGACGCCCGCGAATCCAACATTATTGCCATTATCGACAAACAGAGCGGCAAGATCGTCTGGCAGCTGGGCCCGGACTACAGCAAACCGGAGCTGAAGCACATCGGCTGGATCATCGGCCAGCACCATGCGCATATGATCCCGCAGGGGCTGCCGGGCGCGGGTAATATCCTGATTTTCGATAACGGCGGCTGGGCCGGATACGGCGCGCCGAATCCGGCGTCGGCGGACGGGGTGAAAAACGCCTGGCGCGATTATTCACGGATCCTGGAGATCAACCCGTTGACCCTCGATATCGAATGGCGCTACTCGCCCTATGAAGCGGATCTGCCGCAGCCAACCGATTCGTACCGCTTTTATAGCCCCTACATCAGCAATATGCAGCGCCTGGAAAACGGCAATACCCTGATTAACGAAGGATCGAACGGGCGCATTTTCGAAGTGACCCGCGACCACGAAATTGTCTGGGAATATATTTCGCCGTTCTGGGGCAAGACCCTGAACAACAATATGGTCTATCGCGCCTACCGCATTCCCTACGGCTGGATCCCGCAGCTGGCGCAGCCGCAGGAGACGCCGATTGCGGCGGTGGACGTGCGTACTCTGCGCCAGCCCGGCGCGGCGGCGGCCGGTCCGGCGCAGAGCGTGGTGCGGGTGGCGGGCGTACAGTCGTACAGTAAAAGCGCTGATGCGCTGTGCGTGGCGACCGATAACGATACCCTGCGCCGCAGTCCGAAGCTGTTCCGCGTCGCGGAAAGCGCGTTCACGCCGATAAGCGCGGCGGGCGAGCTGGAGAGCGAACGGCCGGTGCTGCTGTTCGTCGGCGCGGAACGCTGCGTGCACTGCCGCAAGCTCTGGCAGCTGCTGGCGCATGAAAAGCTCAGCCCGCGGCTTGCTCAGCTGGATACGCGCTATCTGGATGCCGACCGGCATCAGGATCTGGCGAGCGACCTCGGCGTGCGCGGCCTGCCGACGCTGCTGCTGATTAAACCGGGGCAGCCAGCATCGCGCGCGCCTGCGCAGCTCTCGGTGGACGCGCTGCTCGACTGGCTCCATCGCGCAGCCGGGTAATCCGCGACTACGGCGGGCTGGCGTGTGCCGGTCCGCCGTTTATCTGGCGGATAAACGCCATCGGCGAATAGCCCATCGCTTTGCGGAACATCGCGGTAAAGGCGGCCGGATACTCATAGCCCAGACTGAGCGCGACTTCGGTAACCGAACGCCCCTCACGCAGCGCCGTCATGGCGTACATCAGGCATGCCTGCTGGCGCCAGTCGCAAAACGCCATCCCGGTCTCCCGGCGAAACAGACGATTAAACGTGCGTACGCTTTTACTCAGTTTTTGCGCCCACTGCTGCGGCGTACTGCGGATGCTCGGCTGGCGCTGAAAATCGCCGCATAGCGCCGCGAGGTGGCTGTTCTGCGGAAGCGGCGTAAACATCGGCAGCGGCGCGGCGGCGCGCAGTTCATGGAGCAGCAGCGCAATCAGGGCGGCATCGCGCCCGCTCTCGTCATACAGCAGCGGTAGCTGACAGGCGGCCAGCAGCAGCTGATGGGTCAGCGGAGAAACCTGTAAGACTTCGCAGCGTTCGCTTTCCCGCGGGGCGTCCCGCGCGTCAATATACAGGCTGTGGGTGCTGACGCCGGGCATCCAGACGCGATGCGGTTTCGTCGCCGGGATCCAGACCCCGCTGAACGGCGGCACCAGCCACTGGCCGTCGTCCGTTTCGACCTTCATTAATCCGTGCATGGCGTACAGAAACTGCGCCCGGCGGTGGCTATGTCGCTCCAGAAGCGTGTTGGGCGGATAGTCGCTGCCCAGCGCCAGCACCCGGCGAGGAAGATGGTCGACGTCATTAATCGCAACGTTGCGCATGAAGATAGCCCTGGCTGAAATTCGTAATAGATTGGCTTTAAAGCGTAAGCCGGCCACGGCGTTATTCTATATCGTTACCTCCTTTTGTGGAGGAGTGCGAATGAGTGACTGGCTTTTTCTGTGCGGCATACTATCGGGCGTGACCACCTGGCTCTTTGGCTTCGGCGGCGGTTTCGTCACCGTCCCGCTGCTCTATTTCCTGGTGACCGGCGCGTGGGGCGCGCAAAGCGTCGTCGGGCAACAGGCGATGCACATCGCCGTCGCCACCTCGGCGCTGGTCATGCTTTGCTCCGCGCTGCTGGCGAGCTGGCGACACGCGCGTACCGGTACTCTCCGCTGGCGCCGCTTATGGGCTATGCTCACCGGCATTGCCGTTGGCGGAACGGCGGGCGCGCTGCTGGCGCTTGAGGCGAGCGGGGCGTGGATCCGCTGGCTGTTCGTTATCTATCTGCTGGCAACCGTTGCCGATTGCTACCTTCGCGCCGGATTTATGACCCCGCCATCCCGCCGGGTGATACCGACGGTGCCGCATGAGCTAACGGTAGGGGGGATCATTGGCCTGATCGCCTCTTTTCTCGGCGTGGGTGGAAGCGTGATGACCGTCCCTCTGATGCGCCGTCGCGGCGTGCTGATGGCTGAAGCGGCGGGGATGGCCAACGTGCTGACGCTGCCGCTGGCGGCAACGGCGACGCTAACCTGGCTGTTGATGGCCTGGCTCTCGCCGGTGGCGTTACCGAATGGGTTTGTCGGCAACATCTGGCTGTCGGCGGCGGCGCAGCTGGTGGCGGGAAGCTGGCTGGGGTTAAAAATCGCCTCCCGCTGGCTGGCGCGTTTACCGGACCGCTGGCATGTGCGAATTTATCCGCTATTGCTGATTGCCGTGCTGCTGGTGATGAGCGTGTGGGGATAATGAGGGACGCGGCGCTGCGCATCCATCCGAGAGTAGTCCGGGTCATTCTGCTGTCATTTTTCTTGCGCATGCTCTCGCCAGACGCCGTGGCCGATAAAGGAAAATAAACGATGGGTAAAACACTGACCATTTTCGATCTGGATAATACGTTAATTAAGGGCGACAGCAGTACGCTGTGGAGCCGCTTTATGGTGCGCGAAGGCTGGGTAAACGATCCCGATTACCTGGCGCGGGAAGCGATGCTGATGGACGACTACGACCGCGGCGAAATGAATATCGCCGATTATGTGGCTCTGATTCAGGCGCCGCTGATTGGCGTCGCAAAGCGGGACGTGGATGCGCTGCTGGCGCGCTGCGTGCGCGACGAAATTATGCCGCGCGTGTATCCCCAGGCGTGGGATCTGATTCGGACTTTACAGGCTAAAGGCGAGCAGATGCTGGTGATTTCGGCCTCGGTCAGCCTGCTGGTGCAGGCGGTGGCGGCGCAGCTGGGTATCGAACAGGCGCTGGGGATTGACGTTGAGATGGCCGACGGCGGCTATAGCGGCGTGATTGCCGGTACGCCGAGCTATCAGCAGGGGAAGGTGGTGCGCCTGGCGCAGTGGCAACAGGCGCATCCTGAATACTCGGGGGAGGTGACCTTCTACACCGACTCGATCAACGACCTGCCGCTGTGCCTGCATGCCGATCGCGTACGGCTGGTCAATCCGTGCCCGCAGCTGGCGGCGGCGAACGCGCAGCACCAGTGGCCGGTGCTGGCGTGGCGGCTGTGATTTTTCCCCCGGGTCGCGGCGTAAACGCCTTACCCGGGCTACTTTTTCGTGCCGTTTGGGTAGCCCCGGACAGGTGCACAGCACCGCCTCCCGGGAAAAACTAATCAGCTTTAAACAGCGGCACCGCGCTGCCGCCGATATAGCGGCGGCGCAGCCAGGCGGACAGCGTATCCATCGCCATCACCACCGCCACCAGCAGCAGGGTAATAAACATCACTACGTCCCAGTTCCACAGACGCATATTTTCCGCATAAATCAGGCCAATGCCTCCCGCGCCGACAAAGCCGAGCACCGCGGCGGAACGGGTATTCGATTCAATCTGATACAGGCTCAGCGCCAGGAACGTCGGGAAAGACTGGGTAAAAATGCTGAAACGGTGCTTCTGCAAACCGTTCGCCCCCACCGCCGTCAGGCCGCGTCCCGGCGAGCGGTCAACCGCCTCGTGTCCCTCTGCGTACAGTCGGCCCAGCAGCCCGGTATCCTGCATAATTATCGCCAGCACCCCGGCCAGCGGCCCGAGCCCCACGGCGCGGACAAAAATCAGCCCCCAGATAGCCATATCGATACCGCGCAGCACGTCGAACAACCGGCGCATCAGCAGGGCGATCGTTCCCGGAATCACGCCGCGCATAATATTCCGCGCCGCCAGAAACGAGAGCAGCAGGGCGATGACCGTCGCGGTAAGCGTCCCGGCGAAAACAATCGCCAGGGTAATGGCGATTTGCGTGAAGTAATAGCGAAACGGCCAGTTGAAAAAGTCGTGCCAGACGAACATCCGTAGCAGATAGCGGCTGATTTGCTGCAGCCCCGTGGCGAGCTGCTCGCCGCTGATGCCGAACTGCATAAAGAACCAGACATAGTAGAGGGCGCTGGCCAGCGCAAGCAGGCCGACGTAGCGCAGATAGCGCCCCTGGGCCTGGTATAAATGCCGATGCTGGCGACGGCTGGCGGCGATATCCGGTTGATTTTGCCACTGACTCATTTTTTCCCCTCCAGAACCCACTGCCGCAGGCGGCCGGATAGCATATCCAGCAGCGATACCACGATAATAATCAACAGCAGCGTGATGCTGACCTGATCGTACCGGTCCAGTTTGATATTGGTCATCAGCTCCTGGCCGATGCCGCCCGCGCCCACCAGCCCGAGGATCGTTGAGGAGCGGAAGTTAATTTCGAGGCGCATAAAGCCGTAGGAGAGAAAGATGGGTTTCACCTGCGGCCACAGGGCAAAGCGGATACGCTGCAGATGCGAGGCGCCGCAGGCGGCCAGGCCGCGTACCGGTTTATCCTGGGCGCTCTCTACCGCTTCATAGAACAGCTTGGTCAGGCTGCCGATGGTGTGGAGCATTAATGCCAGAAAGCCGGGGATCGCCCCGATACCAAAAGCCATCACGAAGATCACCGCCCACGCCAGCTCCGGCATGGTGCGCAGAAAAGCCACCAGCACGCGGACGGCAAAACGCAGCGGGGCAGGGGACCATGCGTTGTTGGCCGCAACGAACGCCAGCAGGGTGGCAATCGCCACCGCCACCAGCGTGGACGCCAGCGCCAGCTGCAGCGTTTCCCAGATAAGCGGCAGCTGAATGGGCAGACGATAGCCCCAGTAAGCCAGAGAGCCTTTAGTGTGCGAATCGGCAAACAGGTCGGCGACGTGCAGCGTCGGCAGCGTCTCAAACATGTAATCGAGAAAATTGGGCAGCGAGTGCCAGATAGTAAAGAGATTAAACTCGGCCATACTGCCGGCGGCAAAATAGAGCGCCAGCAGCAGCAGGGACCAGCTAAAGGTGTCGCGCTTTTGCCGCGAGCGGACCTGCTGGTAATAGCGTTCGAATTCGGTATGGGTATTATTCATGCGTCGCTGTGTCTTCAACGAGTCGCCGCCGCCCGCGAGACTGGCCGGGCGACGGCGTCAGGGCGGGATTAACGCGCGGTAACCAGTTCGCGTTTCATATCAATGATCTGCTGGAAATCGGCTACGCTGCCCAGGCCGATATGCTGCGTACCGCCCATCGCTTTGATAAAGCAGGCGTGATCGTCGGTATCCAGCTTTTTAATCGCGGTGACGACTTTGGCCTTAAAGTCAGCAGGCAGGGAATTGCTGACCAGGATTGGGCCGTTCGGGATCAGCGGCGATTGCCATATAATGCGGATTTGCTTCATCAAATCCGGGTGATCCATGCGAATCAGTCGGTTGAAGGCGCCGACGCTGTAGCCGCTATTATAATCACCCACCATCGAGGTCCAGGTCACCGCGCCGGCAAACTGACCGTTCAGCACGCCCAGAATATCCTGCTCGTGGCCGCCGGAGAAGGTCACGCTGGAGAAGAAGTTATTATATTTATTATCCGACGTGCCGCCGAACTGCTGTTTAAAGGCGTGGTTGGGAATTAAAAAGCCGGAAGTGGAGTCCGGATCGGCGAAGCCAAACGCTTTGCCTTTCAGATCTTCTAACTTTTTATACGGACTGTCGGCTTTGACAATCACCACCGAGTGATAGCCGCGGGACTGATCTTTATCATCTACGGCAATCCCGACAATATCGACGGCTTTAGGGTTGTTAATATAAACGGAAGCGTATGATGACGGCGACATACTTAAGACCACATCAACTTTCCCACCCAGCAATCCCTGAATCACGCCGGAATAGTCGGACGAGTTACGTAATTTTGTATCGACCTTCAGCTCCTTATCAAGAAACTGTTTAACGCACTGGTTATCACCAATTTGTTGGGTTGCGTTCTGACCGCCAAGGATGCCAAGATTTAATTCCTTCGGCTGTTCAGCAGCGCTTGCCTGCCACGCCATCATAATGCCTGCAACCGTTGCGGATAAACGAACTGCGCCAGTGATGTACTTTTTCATTATTTTGCCCGTGTGAGTGAAATTTAATGCAATTGGCTAATTTCATCGCCGTACAGCCGATGCAGAATATCCTGATTCAGCTGCGTGGGATGATCGTCAAAAATAATCTTGCCCTTGGCTACGCCGATGACCCGCGTGCAATATTCACGCACCAGCTCCACCGAATGCAGGTTTACCATCACGCTGATACCCTGTTCGCTAATTTCGCGAAGGACATTCATAATCCGCTGCGTATTTTTCGGGTCGAGAGAAGCGACCGGTTCATCGGCCAGCAAAATACCCGGGTTTTGCATCAGCGCCCGGCAAATCGCCACGCGCTGCATCTGCCCGCCGGAGAGGTTTTCCGCCCGCTGTAGCGCATGCGGCAGCATATTCATCCATTCCAGCAGGGAGATGGCGCGGGCGCGGTCCGCGTCGGGGAAAACTTTGAATAATGATTTCAGGGTGGAGGTCTGGCTCAGGCGACCCAGCAGCACGTTGGTCAAAACGTCGAGACGCGGGACCAGGCAGAAATCCTGAAAGATCATGCCGCACTGGCTGCGCCAGGCGTTTAGCGCGCGGCCCGACAGCTTTGATACGTCCTGCGGCGTACCCACTTCCGGATAGCTGAGGATCTCGCCGCCGCTGGCGCTGTGGGTACCGTTCAGTACGTGCAGAAGCGTTGACTTTCCGGCGCCGGAGCGGCCAATGACGCCAACCAGCTCGCCCGCATGAAGATCGAAACTGATGCCGTCCAGTACGGTTTGCTGCGCGCTGTAGGATTTGCTCAGGTTGCGTACGCTCAGGACCTTACGCTGCCTGTCGATAAAGGGCGGCGTAAACGGTTGATAATCGGTTTCTGCCACCGCAGCCAGGGAACTGTTCATAAATGCGTCCAGGTTCGTCAGTAAACTGGGCACTATTAATGGTGTTTTATATGACTGCCGGATGACAGTAAGGCGAACAAATAGTGAACGGATGCGAAAGCTGGCCTATTTGTTGGAAAAAAGTTCGTCATAGATCACACTTTTGCATCAGCAATCGGGCATCTGAGAATACTCTGCCTACCTTTAATACGCGATAGCGCATGAGATTAATAATGATACGTATTTCATCTGATAAAGATGACGCGTTTTATGCGACATTAGCCGGGTAATGCTATCGCCGCGGGTACAACGGGACGACTCTGGACGCTCGTGCAATTCTTATATCTGAGTCGGTTTAACCGAGTAGATAATCTTCAGGTACTGGATTACGATTCGCGGCGGAAAATTTTTAGTCGGTGACTATCCCTTTTGTGCGGCGTGTAATTCCATTATTTACGCTAATTAATGAAATTAACCACTGATTTTGTGTTGTTTATTGGTTTTATGTTCTTATTTTTTGAATTTATTCGGTTTTTTCGCTTTTTTAAATAAAAGTGAGGTTAAGAATAGTCTTAACAACTAATGGCTAAGATCCTGGAACATATAATATTCACTTAAGAATCTACGCATATCCCACCAATAACCGTATGAAAACCAATGATTTTTGTGTTTAACTCAATATCCTTATTTTTATTCTTCTGACTTAAATTGACCTGGTCGGTAATTAGCCCTTTGCGCACTTATTGACACACATGGAGAAAAATCCTAAATTTGGTAACACAAGAAACAAGCAAGTCATTTAGTGCTCTTTATCTCTAGCAATACTATTTTGAATTTTGATTGAATATATTAAAGAGGGAATTTGCTGACTTAGACTTTGCAGGCCTGGGCTATCAGCAGTGTTGTGATACGTTCAAGATTTCCAGGACTATGGGGTTTAACTTTATATGGATTATAAATATTCTTTGGACCAGTGCATCTGGCCAGCGCATGACAGCTATTTTTTAAAAGGACTCGCTGAGCTAATTATTGATATTGATGACCTGATTTACCTGTCGCTTGAAAAGGTACGCCGGGAGTTTGTATTTATTAATCTTAGCGCCAGTTCGCTGAATTATTTTATCCGCCGCGATAGCGAGTGGCTGGCTGAAATGAAAGGCAAGCAAATTGTATTAATTGCCGCGAGGCGCTCGGAAGCGCTGGCCAACTACTGGTATTACAATGGTGCTATTCGTGGCGTGGTCTATGTGGACTTAGCCAAGGATATTCGTCAGGAGCTGGCATACGTTATCAACGGCCGTTTTCTACGTAAAGATATAAAGAAAGACAAAATTACCAACAGGGAAATGCAAATAATTCGGATGACGGCACAGGGAATGCACCCGAAATCTATTGCCAAGATTGAAAATTGTAGTGTGAAAACGGTTTATACCCATCGGCGAAATGCCGAGGCCAAACTGTATTCAAAGATATATAAGTTAGCGCTGTAATTAGTAATAAACGTTGTTTTTAAAATTGTGCACCAGGTCGTAACACCCAAAATAATTTGCGTCGCAGATAATAATGATGCGGCCTGAACTATGGCGGGAATGCACACAGACGTGGGACATCAGGTCCCTTAATAAACTCAGGATGAAAAAGCTATGAAAAAAAAGGTTCTTGCAATTGCTCTGGTAACCGCGTTTGCCGGTATGGGTGTCGCTCAGGCAGCTGACGTTACTGCTCAGGCAGTCGCTACCTGGTCCGCAACCGCCAAAAAAGACACTACCAGCAAGCTGGTGGTGACTCCGCTGGGCAGCCTGGCTTTCCAGTATGCCGAAGGGGTTAAAGGCTTTAACTCACAGAAAGGCCTGTTTGATGTGGCTATCGAAGGTGACGCCACCGCGACCGCATTCAAGCTGACCTCTCGTCTGATCACCAACACCCTGACTCAGCTGGATACCTCTGGTTCCACCCTGAGCGTGGGCGTTGACTACAACGGCGCTGCGGTCGAAAAAACTGCTGACACCACCATGATCGACACCGCGGCGGGCACCCTGGGCGGCAACCTCAGCGCGCTGTCTAACGGCTATAACGTCGCCGGTCGCACCACCGCTCAGGACGGCTTCACGTTCTCCATCATCAGCGGCACCACCGATGGCACCACTGCCGTTACTGACTACAGCGCTCTGCCGGAAGGTATCTGGAGCGGCGACGTCAGCGTACAGTTCGACGCGACCTGGACCAGCTGATCCTCACGTAGCACCAGGCAGGGGGGCTCCCCCTGCCTTATTTCACGGATTGAATTCATATGAAAAAACACATTCTGGCCATCAGCCTGTTGCTCAGCACAATGACGCCAGCCCTGGCGCTGGATGTGGGCGATATCTCTTCATTTATGAACAGCGGCAGCAGCACGCTGAGCAAAGAGATCAAGAACACGACCGACAGCGGTCGCTTAATTAACATCCATATGGAACGCCTCTCTTCGCCGCTGGACGGTGGCAAGGTGATCCCGATGGATAAGCAGGACGAGATTTTACTGACCCCCGCCAGTCTGCTGCTGCCCGCGAAGGCCAGCGACGTGATCCGCTTTTTCTACAAAGGCCCGGCGGACGATAAAGAACGCTATTACCGCATTGTCTGGTTCGATCAGGCGCTCAGCGATGCTCAGCGCAATGGCTCGACCCGCAGCGCGGTAGCGACGGCCTCGGCGCGTATCGGCACCATCCTGGTGGTCGCGCCAAGAAAAGCCAACTTCCGCTATCAGTACGCCAACGGCACGCTGGTCAATACCGGTAACGCGACGTTGCGCATTCTTGCCTACGGCCCGTGTCTGAAGCCGGCTGACGGTAAAGAGTGCAAGGAAAATTATTTCCTGATGCCGGGAAAAGAACGGCGCTTCACGCGCGTGAATGTGGCGGATAAAAAAGGACGGGTCGCGCTCTGGCAGGGCGAGCAGTTTGTTCCCGTGAAATAGACATTTCTTCTGACGGATCAACATTATGGCTCTACCAGGGAACGCTCCAGGATTAAAAACACTCCTTGCCTCCGGCATGGTCATTTTGCTGGTTCCGTTTAGCGTCACTGCCGCCACCGACAAAGTACAGCAAATCGGCGGCGTGATTATCCCTCAGGCCTTCAGCCAGGCGCTGCAGGACGGAATGAGCATCCCACTGTTTATTCATCTTGAAGGCAGCACCGGTACCCAGGACGATCAGCGGATCGGCAATGCCTTTATCTGGCTGGATAATGGCGTTCTGCGCGTTCGGCAGATTCAGCTGGAAGAAAACGATAATAACGCCACCGTCAGCGAGCAGACCCGCAAACAGCTGACCGCGCTGGCCAATGAAGCTTTCAGCAAAGATCTTAACATTAGCCTGACGGATGACGCCCGGCTACAGCTCAGCCTGCGCCAGCTGCTTCTGCAGCTGGTGGTAAAAAAAGAGGCGCTGGGTACGGTGCTGCGCTCGCGCAGCGAAGATATCGGTCAGTCCAGCGTCAACACCCTTAGCAGCACCCTGAACTATAACCTCGGGGTCTATAACAACCAGATGCGCAACGGCGGCAATAATACCTCCAGCTATCTGTCGCTGAACAACGTTACCGCGCTGCGCGAGCACCACGTGGTGCTGGACGGCTCGCTTTACGGTATTGGCTCCGGCAATCAGGACAGCGACGTCTATAAAGCGATGTATGAACGCGACTTTGCCGGTCACCGCTTTGCGGGCGGGATGCTGGATACCTGGAATTTACAGTCCCTTGGCCCGATGACCGCCGTTTCGGCAGGGAAGATCTACGGCGCTTCCTGGGGCAACCAGGCCAGTTCGACGGTGTTCGATAACACCCAGTCGGCCACCCCGGTGGTCGCCTTTTTACCCGCCGCTGGGGAAGTCCATCTGACCCGCGACGGACGCCTGATGAGCGTGCAGAACTTTGCCATGGGTAACCATGAGGTCGACACCCGCGGCCTGCCGTACGGGATTTATGATGTCGATGTTGAAGTGATTGTGAACGGCCGGGTGGTCAGCAAACGCACCCAGCGGGTCAATAAATTGTTCAGCCGCGGACGCGGCGCTGGCGCGCCGCTGGCCTGGCAATTCTGGGGCGGCAGCTTCCATATGGATCGCTGGTCCGAAAGCGGTAAAAAAACGCTTCCGGCAAAAGATAGCTGGCTGGCGGGGGCCTCGGCCTCCGGGTCGTTCAGTACCTTAAGCTGGGCGGCCACCGGCTACGGCTATGATAACAACGCCGTCGCCGAGACGCGCCTGACCCTGCCGATCGCCGAGTCCATTAACGTGAACCTGCAGAATATGCTGGCCAGCGACAGCTCCTGGAGCAGCATCGGCAGCATCAGCGCCACGCTGCCCGGCGGCTTTAGTTCGGTGTGGGTCAACCAGGAAAAAACGCAGATTGGCGACCGGATACGGCGCAGTAATGCCGACAACCGGGCCATCGGCGGCACGCTGAACCTCAATTCACTCTGGTCAAAGCTGGGTACCTTCAGCATCAGCTATAACGACGACCGCCGCTATAACAGCCATTACTACACGGCGGATTACTACCAGACGCTTTACACCGGCTCATGGGGATCGCTGGGCCTGCGCGCGGGTGTACAGCGCTTTAATAACGGCGACAGCAGCGCCAGCACCGGGAAATATATTGCGCTCGATTTCTCGCTGCCGCTCGGCAACTGGTTCAGCGCCGGGATGACGCACCAGAACGGTTACACCATGGCCAACCTGTCGGCGCGTAAACAGTTTGATGAAGGCAGTATTCGCACCATCGGCGCGAACGTTTCGCGCGCCATTTCCGGCGATACCGGCGATGACAAAACCCTCAGCGGCGGCGCGTATGCTCAGTTTGATACCCGCTACTCCACCGGCACGCTGAATGTGAACAGCGGCGTGGATGGCTATGTGAACACCAACCTGACCGCCAACGGCAGCGTGGGCTGGCAGGGGAAAAATATCGCCGCCAGCGGCCGCACCGACGGCAACGCCGGGGTGATTTTCAAAACCGGCCTTGAGGATGACGGCAAGCTCAGCGCCAAGGTTAACGGCCGTATTGTGCAGCTCTCCGGCAACCGTAATTACCTGCCGCTGTCGCCGTACAGCCGTTATGAAGTGGAGCTGCAGAACAGTAAAAACTCGCTCGATAGCTACGATATCGTGACCGGGCGTAAGAGCCAGTTGACCCTTTATCCGGGCAACGTGGCGGTGATTGAGCCGGAAGTGAAGCAGATGGTGACGGTCTCCGGGCGTATCCGCGCGGAAGACGGCACTCTGCTGGCTAACGCGCGGATTAATAACCATATCGGTCGTACCCGCACCGATGAGAACGGTGAGTTTGTGATGGACGTGGATAAAAAATATCCCACCATCGATTTCAGTTACGGTAAAAACCAGAGCTGCGAAGTGGCGCTGGAGCTGAGCCAGGCGCGCGGCGCGGTGTGGGTGGGCGATGTGGTCTGTAGCGGCCTCTCCACCTATGCCCGCACGCAGCAGACAGGAGAAGGTAATGAAAGCTAAATGGCTGGCATGTTTAGTGATGTTCACGGCGGCGCTGTGCGTGACGCGGGTCAACGCCGCGGTCACCAAAACCACCTGGCCGGATGCGGCGGCCATGCAGTTTGTTTTCGTGGAAAACAACTCGGACGATAACTTCTTTGTCACCCCGGGCGGCGCGCTGGACCCGCGAATGACCGGGGCTAACCGCTGGACCGGGCTGAAATATAACGGCTCGGGCACCATTTATCAGCAGAGCCTGGGCTATATCGACAATGGCTATAACACCGGCCTGATTGCCAACTGGAAGTTTGATATGTGGCTGGATAACTCCCCCACATCTCATCCGTTACAGGGGCTGCGCTGTATCAACTGGTATGCGGGTTGCGACATGGCCACCAGCCTGATTCTGCCGCAAACCAGCGATGCCAGCGGCTTCTACGGCGCGACGGTGACCTCCGGCGGACAAAAGTGGATGCACGGCATGATGTCCGACGCTTTCTACCAGTATCTGCAGCAGATGTCGGTGGGCAGCAGTTTCTCGATGACCATCAACTCCTGTCAGACTTCGGTGAACTATGACGCAACCAGCGGCGCGCGCTGTAAAGATCAGGCTTCAGGAAGCTGGTACGTGCGTAAAGTCACCCATACTAAAGCGGCAAACCTGAAGCTGATTAACACCCATGCGCTGGCGGAAGTCTTTATCAACAGCGACGGGGTCCCGACGCTGGGCGAGGGGAACGCCGACTGCCGCACCCAGACTATCGGCTCCCGTTCCGGTCTGAGCTGCAAAATGGTGAACTATAATTTGCAGCACAATGGCCTGAGTAATACCTCAATTCATATTTTTCCGGCAATCAGCAACTCGGCGCTGGCTTCCGCGGTCGGAAGTTATGATATGCAGTTCAGCCTGGATGGGAATTCATGGAAGCCGGTGAGCGGCATCTCCCAGTACTATACGTTTAATGAGATGAAATCATCTGACTCGGTTTACGTATTTTTCTCGAGCAACTTTTTTAAGCAGATGGTCACGCTGGGCATCAGCGACGTGAACACCAAAGACCTGTTTAATTTCCGTTTCTATAACACCACCTCGCCGGAGTCAGGCTGGTACGAGTTTTCGACCTCCAACACCCTGATTATTAAACCGCGCGACTTCAGCATCAGCATTATTTCCGATGAGTACATTTCGGCGCCGACGCGCGAAGGCTACGTGGGCAGCGGCGAGCCGTCGCTGGACTTTGGCTATATTGTCACCACCAGCGGCAAAACCGCCGCCGATGAAGTGCTCATTAAAGTGACCGGGCCAACGCAGGCGATCGGCGGACGTTCATACTGTATTTTTAGTTCACCCGACGGCACGTCGAGAGTACCGTTCCCGGCGACGCTGGCGTTTACCACCCAGACCGGGACCATCAAAACCTACGATGCCGGATGCGATGATACCTGGCGCGATATGACCGACGCCCTGTGGTTAACCACGCCGTGGACGGATATTTCCGGCGACGTCGGGCAGATGGACAAAACGACGGTGACGTTTTCCATTCCGATGGATAACCCGATATCGCTGCGCACGGTGGAAGATAACGGCTGGTTTGGTGAAGTGAGTGCTTCAGGAGAAATTCATGTTCAGGCGACGTGGCGTAACATTAACTAATTTGCTGCGGATGCTTATCTGCCTGCTGTCGCTCGGCTTCGCGACCGCGGCGCAGGCCATCTCGGTGGGTAATTTAACCTTCTCGCTGGCGGCGGAAGATAACTTCGCGTCTAAACGGGTGATTAATAACAATAAAAGCGCCCGGTTGTATCGGGTTTCTATTGTCGCTATCGACCGCCCCGGCGGCAAAGAGGTGCGTTCTCGCCCGGCGGACGGCGAGCTGCTGTTTGCCCCGCGTCAGCTTACCCTGCAGGCGGGGGAGAGCGAGTATTTTAAGTTTTACTACCACGGCCCGAAAGATGACCGTGAGCGCTATTACCGGGTCTCCTTTCGTGAAATACCCACCCGCAATTACGTGATGCGCAATAAAAGCGGTACCGAGGTGAGTATGGATCCTGTGGTGGTGATGGACACGATTCTGGTTGTGCGCCCGCGCGAGGTACGGTTCAAGTGGGCCTACGATCGGGCGGCGGGCACCGTCAGCAATACCGGGAATACCTGGTTTAAGCTGCTGATCAAGCCCGGGTGCGATACGACGGAAGAGGAAGGGGATGCATGGTATTTACGGCCCGGGGACGTTGTTCGCCAGGCCTCGCTGCGCCAACCGGGGAACCACTACATCATCTATAACGATAAATTTATAAAAATGACCAAAGACTGCCCGGTGAACTAACCGGGCAGCTTTTTTCGCGCTTCGTCGCTAAACCTTACGCCCGGCATAGCGGCGGTTCGCCAGCAGGCTCAGGCCGCAGCACAGCAGATAATAAACCGCGCCGGTAAAGACAAATATCGCCAGCGGGTAAATCTGCACTCGGTTATTGACCTGCCCGGCGACGGTGGTCAGTTCCGGCACGTTGACGATAAACGCCAGCGACGTGTCTTTGAGCAGCCCGATAAATATCCCTACCAGCGAGGGCTGAACGTTGCGCAGAGCCTGCGGCAGCAGAATAAGGCGCAGCGTCTGTCCGGGGGCAAAACCCTGAGTCAGCGCCGCTTCGTACTGCCCGCGGGGTAGCGATTGCAGGCCCGCCAGCACCGAGTGCATCACCGACGCGGCGGTAAACCACGCCAGCGCCACCGTGACGGTGACCGCGCCCGGCAGGTCGCTGCCGGTGAGCATGGGGAGCAGATACCACAGCCAGAAAATGACGAAGATCAGCGGGATGCCGCGAATAATCTCCGCCCACAGGAATAGCAGCCGCCGCACGATCCCGTCGTAGCGCCAGGCGATGGCCGCCAGCAGCACGCCCCCCGGCAGCGCCAGCGCGGCGGCGCCGATAGCCATCAGCAGCGTCAGCACCACGCCGCCGGGAATACCGTCCGCCAGCCGTCCCCACAGCAGATAATCGAGGTTATCAACGATAACCGCCAGGTTAGCGTTCATAGCCGGCTCTCCTTTGCTGATCCCTTCCCGGACCGAGACGCGTCAGCGCCACGCCCATGAGCACCCCAAGCGCCAGATACAGCGCGGTGCCGACGGCAAACGCCTCCAGCGCATGCGCGTTGTAGCTCTCGATTTGCCGCACCTGATAGGTCAGTTCGGCGAAGCCGATACCGCTCGCCAGCGAGGAGAGCTTCATCAGGTTCAGATACTGGCCGATAATCGGCTGCCAGGCGTTAGCCAGCCCCTGCGGCAGCAGAATGTGGCGCAGCTCCTGCCACGGTGTAAACCCCTGCGACAGCGCCGCTTCCCGCTGGCCGTGGCTAACGGCGCGCAGCCCGGAGGCGATCTCTTCGATCAGAAACGCCGAAGTAAAGACCCCGAGTCCCCACATTGAGCAGAGAAACTCCGGCGTCAGCCACCAGACGTTGCCCGGCAGAATCGACCAGCTGTGGTCGTCGTTGATAAAATCTCGCGCCCCCAGCGGCAGCAGATTCCAGGCGGCAAAATACCAGAACAGCAGCTGGACCAGCAGCGGCGTATTGCGGAACAGTGAAACCCAGGCCGCCACCAGCCAGCGGCCGGGCCTTCCGCCCCCGAGACGCAGCGCCAGCAGCAGGACGGCCAGCACGGTCGCCAGAATCATCCCCGCGACGCTGACCCAGACGGTGGTGAGAAAACCGGAGATGATCCACTGCAGCGGCTGCCCGCTCAGCACGCCATGCCAGTCGAGATGTGGGATCACGCCTCACTCTCCTGGTGCAGCGGATCGAGCACCTTCTGCAGGAAACGGCGGGTGCGGGCGTGCTGCGGCCGGGCGAAAAACTCGGCCGGCGGCGCGACTTCGAGAATATCGCCGCCGTCGATAAACACCACCCGATCGGCAATCTCGCGGGCGAACTGCATCTCGTGGGTCACCACCACCATGGTGATCCCGCTGTGGGCGAGGGTTTTCATGACCTGCAGCACTTCGCCGATCATCTCCGGGTCCAGCGCCGACGTGGGTTCATCGAACAGAATGATCTGCGGCGAGGAGGCGAGGGCGCGGGCGATCGCCACCCGCTGCTGCTGACCGCCCGAGAGCTGGGCAGGCATCTGCCGGGCTTTATCCGCCAGGCCAACCTGGCTGAGCAGCGCCAGCGAGCGCTCGCGGGCGGCGCTTTTGCTCCAGCCGTGAACGCGTTCCAGCGCGAGGGTAATATTCTCCTGCGCCGTCAGGTGGGCGTAGAGATTAAACTGCTGAAAAACGAAGCCGACCCGGCTGCGCAGCTGGCGCAGGGCGCTGCCGGTAAGCTGGCGCGTCGGTTTGCCGTCGATCAGAATCTCGCCGCCGCTAAGGGATTCCAGCTGATTGATCAGGCGGATCAGGGTTGATTTGCCCGATCCCGAAGGGCCGAGGATCGCCACTACTTCGCCGGGTTCAACCTGTAAATTTACGCCGTTCAGCACCCGATGGTCGCCGTAGCTTTTGGCGACATCGCGAAACTCAATGCTGGCGCGCTGCAGATGCGAAAAATCCGCGGACGATGCCGCGGAGCGTGAAAATAGAGCCGATAACATCATCTTTCTCTGCTTATTTCGCTTCGATAGTAAAGGCGCGCGGCTGCGGGGTTTTGGTGCTCGGGCCAAACCAGACGTCGTAAATTTTGGCCGCTTCACCGGTTTTTTCCAGCTTGACCAGCTCGTCATTGACCGCTTTCAGCAGGGCCGGTTCGCCTTTCTTCACGCCGACGCCAATCTCTTCTTTGCTCAGCAGGTCGGGGATGATTTTGAAGTTTGCCTTGTCCGGCGCTTCCGCCAGCAGTCCGGCGAGGATGGTGCTGTCCTGAGTGATGGCCTGCACGTTGCCGTTGCGTAGGGCGGTCAGCGCCAGCGGAATATCGTCATAAGAGAGCACGCGCGATTGCGGGAAACGCTGATGCAGCGCCTGTTCGCCGGTGGTGCCTTTTACCGCGCCGATGCGCGCTTTGCTGTAATCATCGAGCTTATCCGGTGATTTTGCCGGAACGAGGAACTGCTGGCCGGTCACGAAGTAAGGCGTTGAGAAATCAATTACCTGGGCGCGTTCCGGGGTGATGGTGATATCGGCGACGATCAGGTCGGCCTTACCGGATTGCAGCAGCGGGATGCGGTTGGCCGGGTTGGTGGCGACCAGCTCCAGCTTGACGCCGAGCGATTTTGCCAGCGCTTCGGCGAAGTCCACGTCGTAGCCGACGATTTTATGCGTTTTCGGGTCTACCGAACCGAACGGCGGGTTGGCGTCGAAGGTGGCGACTTTGACCACGCCGGCGGCTTTGATATCGGCTAATTGATCGGCCTGAGCCTGCGCGGCGAGCACCAGCATGCCCAGCGCCAGCGCGATTTTTGTTTTTGCAATGCGCATTGTTATTCCCCTGAATCCCTGTTTTGTTTTGTGTTTATCACGCTCCCACAAATCGCCCGTCGGCGGCAAAGAAGAAAAAGTTCTTATCTATAACGAAAAAGAACTTAACAAAGTTGTGGATATTGTTTACCCGGCTCTGTGCTACCAAACTGGGGAGACATTCCGTCAGCTATTGGTATCTTTCTGAAATCACAAGACTCGCAGCGATGCCCTGGTGCCCGCTGAAATCGGCGAACCGGAAGTCGGAAGACAAGGGCTGGCCGCCAGGGATGGCGGCCAGAGGCGAATCGAGACAGCGATGTCGAGTTGAGCCGACCGCAGGCTGAGGACCGGGAGGTGAGCGCAGTGCGCAGCACCGATTTCTTTGCGGGACCGCGGGGATTGTAAAGGGGGAGACGGTTTTCTCCCCCTTTACCCGTTCACGGGTAGCGGTGAGGCATTTTCTGCAGATTGCGAGTGAACGGAACCCTTACGCATAGAATTACAAATCAGGCTTCGGCAAACGCTGCGGGTCCTTCCCAGCCTGCGCTGCGCTTGGCTGGGCTACGGGGCCTCAGTCGTCTGGGGTCGTGTAGCCGGATAAGACGTTTACGTCGCAATCCGGGAAAGGCCCCTAATATGCGCCCGACAGAATTACAAATCCGGAATTGATATTTCCCGCCCGCCGTCAACTGTGGTTGAAATAGACACAGGCAAAAATGCTTCCCGACGGAGGAGAAAAATGAAAGTGGCGCTGTGGCAACGCATAACGGGCTGGCTGGCTTCTTTATCTGGATCCGGCGGTGAAGCCGGTCAGCAGGATACCCAACGCATCATGGAGGCAATATTACCGGTCGCCAGTCTCTACGGAATTGAGCTCGGCAACGTTGAAACAAGGTGGTTTCGCCATGATAAAACATACTGAGCGGCGCAGGACGCGTGAAGCCTACTGGAACGAGGTGTGCTTTGTGTAGCGCGAGGCTGTTTGCGGTTGCGGCGACGCAGGAAGCGAAGCCGCAGCCCTGAACAGCTTTATCCCCCCAGATACATCCGTTTGATTTCCGGATTCGCCAGCACCTCCGGCGCCGGACCAGAGAGCATAATCTTCCCATTCTCCAGCACATAGGCGCGATCGGCGATGGTCAACGCCGCCGTGGCGTTCTGCTCTACCAGCAGCACGGTAATATTCTCTTCCCGCAGCTGCTTAATCGTCGCAAACAGCTCCCCGACAATTTTCGGCGCCAGGCCGAGGCTTGGCTCATCGAGCATCAGCAGTACCGGCTCGCTCATCAACGCTCTGGCGATCGCCAGCATCTGCTGCTCGCCGCCGCTCATGGTTCCCGCCATCTGGCTGCGCCGCTCTTTCAGCCGGGGAAACAGGCTGTACATGCGATCGCGCAGGCGGGTAAAGCCGGCGAGATTGTTGTAGGCCCCCATGCGCAGATTTTCTTCGATGGTCAGGTTGGTAAAGATGCGCCGTCCTTCTGGCACCAGCGCCAGCCCCTTACGCACAATCTGATGCGTCTGGCTGCGGGAAATATCCTCGTTGAGAAAATTGACCCGCCCCGTGGAACGCACCAGATTGACGATCCCGTTGAGGGTGGAGGTTTTCCCCGCACCGTTGCTGCCGATAAGGGTCACAATCTCCCGATCGTGAATATCAATATCCACCCCTTTCAGCCCCTGAATCACGCCGTAAAACACTTTTAACTCGCGCGCGCTAAGCATAACGAACGTCCCCCAGGTAGGCGGAAATCACGTCCGGATCCTGAATGGCTTCGGACATCAGGCCGCTAAACAGCGGTTTGCCGTACTCCAGCACCATCACCCGCTCGCACAGCTTGTTGACGAACGGCATATCGTGCTCGATCAGCAGTACGCTGAGCTGATAGTCGTTACGCATGCGGAAGATCAGATCCGCCAGATCCTCCGTCTCTTTCGGGTTCATCCCGGCGGCGGGCTCGTCGAGCAGCAGCAATTTTGGCGACGTCGCCAGCGCGCGGGCGATCTCCACCTTGCGCTGGTTGCCGTAGCTGAGGTTGGTGGCCTGCACGTCGGCGAAATGGGCGATACCGATATCGTCCAGAATCGCCATCGCTTTGGCCTTTGCCGCCCGCTCGGCGGGGAAGTAGCGGCCAATATGCAGCGCCGCTTCCAGCAGCGAATAGCGGCTGGCGCTGTCGAGGCCGACCATCACGTTTTCTAATACCGTCATCGAGTTGAACAGGCGGATATTCTGAAAGGTGCGGGCAATCCCGGCGTTGACCACCCGGTTCGGCTTCAGCCCCTTCAGCGATTTTCCCGCCAGGGTCACGCTGCCGCTGGTCGGCTTATAGTTGGCGGTGATGACGTTGAACATCGTGGTTTTACCCGCTCCGTTGGGGCCAATCAGGCCAAAAATTTCCGCCTCGTCGACGTGGAAACTGACGCTGTCGATGGCCCGCAGGCCGCCGAACTGCATGGTCACGTCCTGCACCTGTAAAATGACCTTATTTTGCGCCATAGCCGCGGCCCCTTTTGCCCACTTGCCAAATCTCTTTTTTGCCCAGCAGACCTTCGCGGGCGAACAGCATGATGATCAGCAGCAGCAGCGAGAACACCACCATCCGCAGGCCCGGATACGCGCCGAGATCGTGACCGAAGAACTGGAGCGGCTGGTCGAGAAAGCGCAGCCACTCGCCGCTGCCGACCACCAGTACGGTGCCGAGCAGCGCGCCGGTGGTGCTGCCCAGGCCGCCGAGCACGATAATAATCAGCAGCTGGAAGGTGAGCATAAAGTCGAACAGGCCCGGCGAGATGGTGGTCAGCAGCGAGGCTAGCAGGCCGCCGCCGATCCCTTCGAAGAAGGCGCTGGTGGCGAAGGCGCAGGTTTTAATGCGAAACGTGTTCACGCCCATGGCGATAGCGGCGTCTTCGTCGTCGCGCACCGCTTTCATCATTCGCCCGTACTTCGACCACACCAGCTGCAAAATCATCCCGGTCGCCAGCAGGGCGAACAGCCCGCACCAGAACAGGAGATGCGGCTGCTGCGGAATATCGTTGAGGCCAATCGCGCCGTTGGTGATCTGCGGATTGTTGATAGCGAGGATTTTAATGATAAAGCCGAAGCCGAGGGTCACAATCGCCAGGTAGTCGCCGCGCACGCGGAAGACCGGCAGGGCAAGGCAAACCGCCAGCGCCGCCGCGCACAGGCCGCTAATGAGCAGCGCGGGCAGGAACCCGGCGTGCAGCACGAGGATCCACGGGCTGGGGGCGGCCATCTCAAACATATCCAGCTTGCTGTCGCTGGGGAGGATCAGCAGGGCGGTGACGTAAGCGCCGACCGCCACAAAGCCGTTGGGCTCCAGCGACAGCTGGCCGGTCACGCCGTTGATCAGGTTGTAGCTGACCGCGAGGATCATAAAGACGAAAATGGTGCTGATGACGCGAGTAATGTAGTCGTTGAAGACGACGTTGATCCCGGCCAGCAGCGCGACGCAGAGAGCAATAATGACCAGGTTGCGCAGCTGCGCCCCGGCGGTAGTCGTAGCGTTGAGCATCAGAAACGGCTCCTTTCCAGACGTTCATCGCCCATAATGCCAACCGGGCGGAACAAGAGGACCAGAATCAAGAACATAAAGGCAAAGGCGTCTTTGTAACCGCCCAGCTCGGGAAACAGAGCGACCGCCACCACCTCGGTAAAGCCGAGAATAAAGCCGCCGAGCACCGCGCCGGTGACGCTGCCGATTCCGCCGAGCACCGCGGCGGCGAAGGCCTTCAGGCCGATCAGCACGCCCATCAGCGGGTCGATGGTCGGGTAGCTGATGGAGTAGAACACCCCGCCCAGCGCCGCGAGGCTGCTGCCGAGGGCGAACACCAGCGAGATAATGCGGTTGGCGTCGATGCCCATCAGGCGCACGGTATTAACGTCGAAGGCCACCGCGCGGATCGCCATCCCGTAGCGGGTGCGGTACAGCAGCCAGAGGATCGCCAGCAGCAGCAGGACGGTGATCAGCGGCACGATCCACGCCACGTTGGTGATAATCACGTCACCAAAGGCGCGGGTGTTGTTGAAAAATTCCGGTGCGGAAAAGAAGCGCGAGCTGCCGCCAAACAGCACGTTGAACAGGTTTTCGAGGAAGAAGCTGACGCCGATGGCGGTGATCAGCATGGAGATTTTTGATGCCTGACGCAGCGGGCGATAGGCCACCCGGTCGATCAGCATACCGAACAGGCCGCACAGCGCGAGGGTCAGGAAAACGGCTACCCCGAAGGGTAGCCCAATGGAAGAAAACAAAAACAGGGTGGTAAACGCCCCGACCATCATTACGTCCGCGTGGGCGAAGTTGATCAGGCGCAGCACCCCATAAACCATCGTATAACCGATGGCAATCAGGGCGTACATGCCCCCAAGGCTCATTCCATTGACCACTTGCTGGAGAAAAATGGCACCATCCATCTGATATCCCTTATAAAACCTTAAGGATTAACCACGGTACGAAACGCCAGCTTGCCATCCTTCACTTCGTTGATGACCGCGCTGCGGATAGCGTCGCCGTTTTGTAACGTCAGCGTGCCGGTTACGCCCTGGAAGTCCTTAGTGGCGCGAATTTTTTCGTTAACGCAAACCCGGTCGTGCGGGTCGCTGCACTGATTCATGGCGTTGATAATGACGTTATAGGCGTCCGCCGCCATCGCGCCCCAGGTGTGGGTCGGCTGCTGGTATTTGGCTTCCCAGGCTTTGATAAACACCTCGCCCGCCGGCGTTTGCTCTTTGGCGTTCGGCGAGTAGTAGTCGGTGGTCATATAGCCGTTGACCGCGTCTTTGCCGACGTCAAAAAAGACCTGATCCGCCGCCAGCCCGTCGCCGCCGACCACCGGCTTGCTCAGCCCCAGCTGCTTCGCCTGTACGGCGATCAGCGCCCCTTCGGTGTAGTAGATCGGCATATAGATCATGTCGACGTTCTTCGCCTTCACGCTGGCCAGCTGGGCCTTAAAGTCTTTGCTGCCGCCGGGAGCCTGAACTTCGATAGGAATGGTGCCGCCGTTTTTCAGGAACTGCGTGCGGAAGGCTTTCGCCAGGCCAACGGAGTAGTCGTTGCTGCTGTCGAAGACGATGGCGGCGGTTTTAGCCTTCAGATCGCGCGAGGCGAGGTTAGCGCCGACCACGCCCTGGAAGCTGTCGGAGAAGCAGACCCGGCTGACGTAAGGGTGGTTGCGTGTGACGCGGTCGTTGGTGGCGGTTGAGGAGACCAGCGGCGTTTTACTGTCGTCGGCGATTTTGGTCATCGCCAGGGTATTGGAGGAGGTGACTTCGCCGATCACCGCGTCGACTTTATCGCTGGAGACCAGGCGCTGCATGGCGTTAGCGGCTTCGACCTTGTCGCTTTTATCGTCAATCACGATAAGCTTCACGGTGTCGCCGTTTTTTAACGTCGGCGTAATGCTCTGGATAATATCCAGCCCTTTTTGCGAAGGCTGACCGTAGCCGCTCAGCGCGCCGCTCAGCGGCAAGACCACGCCGATTTTAATTTCAGCCGCCTGCGCGCTGCTGGCACCGACCCACGCGGCAACCAGCGTGGCCATTAAAGACGCTTTCCCGGAAAACTTGTTCATTGTTACCTCACCGTCGGTGGATTATTTATCTTTAACCATCAATGACTGCATAACATTGAGACATAATTCGCCAGCGTATCCGGCGAATTATTGGCTGTTATGTTGAATAGATAACGAGATATATTTGGTATGCAGATTTACCTTACAACGTCCGTTTCGTTTTTACTCATGCAATATTCTTATTACCTCCAGGAGAGGGCATAAGGCTGATGAAAATACTGTTATTGGTACGGTGAGCGCATTTTGCCAGGTGGCGGCTGACGCCTTGCCCGGCCTGGAAAGCCCGCAATTTCAGCGCGCACCCGAATATAATATTCAGGTGCGCTCGATAATATTAAAAATCTATTCTGCTGCCCGCGTGACTTATTATTTTAACTGGCTCAACGGTTTTATTTTTCCATGCAGCGCCGGATTATCGCTTTCGTCTTTCAGGCGCACTCCGGTAAGCCGCCGCAAAAAGGCCTGCTCCAGTAGCCAGGCCAGCTTAAAAGCGGCGGCATCAAAGCTCAGTCCTTCCGGACGGATATTAGAAATACAGTTGCGCTCCGACTCCAGCCGCTGACGATGCGGCTGCCAGGTTAAATACACCCCGAGGCTATCCGGCGAGGAGAGCCCGGGCCTTTCGCCAATCAATATCGCCACCGCTCTGGCCTTCAGCGTTTCGCCTATATCATCGCCCAGCGCGACCCGCGACTGGTGCGCCAGCACCACCGGGGCCAGGCTCAGGCCGAGGGTTTTCAGATAGGGCAGCAGGGCGCGAATCAGCGGCACCGCCTGGCGCTGCACGGCGTACGACGACAGCCCGTCGCCAATCACCAGCAGCAGGTCGGCGGGGCGCGCGCCGCTGGCGGCGAGGTCGGCGCGGCTCTCTTCGTTCAGCTGTCGCCCCAGATCCGGGCGATTCAGATAGACATGGCGATCGCTGGCGGCGCTGCGGACGGTCAGCGTCGACAGCCCCAGCTCCGCCAGCGGCTGGACTAACTGGTCGCTGGCGAAAGGCTGGTGAATGGCATCGCGCGCCCGGGCGTGGGCGAGGCCGAAATTCAGCACTTCGCGGGTCGGCAGGCTGGCGCCGCTGCGCCCCAGCGCAATCCGCGCATCGGTAAACTCACGCAGCGGGTTCCAGGCGTCGGGAGGATTCATACCGGTTCTCCTTGCGGCAGGACGGAAAGCAGCGGATGGCGGGCATCGGTCAGACGCAGCGCGCCGTGACGGTCAATAATTTGCATCTTCGTCAGCCAGTCGGCGAACTCAGGCGCATGCTGTAAACCCAGCAGTCGGCGGGCGTAAAGGGCATCGTGGAACGAGGTGCTTTGGTAGTTGAGCATAATATCGTCAGCCCCCGGAACGCCGATCAAAAAGGTCAGCCCGGCCGCGCAGAGCAGCGTCAGCAGGGTATCCATATCGTCCTGATCCGCTTCGGCGTGATTGGTGTAGCAAACGTCGCAGCCGATGGGCAGCCCCATCAGCTTGCCGCAGAAGTGATCTTCCAGCCCGGCGCGGATAATCTGCTTACCATCGTACAGATACTCCGGGCCGATAAAGCCCACCACCGTATTGACCAGCAGCGGCTCAAAATGGCGGGCGACGGCATAGGCCCGGGCTTCGCAGGTCTGCTGATCAACGCCGTGGTGGGCGTTGGCGGAAAGACAGCTGCCCTGGCCGGTTTCAAAATACATCACGTTGTTGCCCAGCGTGCCGCGGTTCAGGCTAAGCGCCGCTTCCCGCGCTTCCTGCAGCAGCGCCAGATTAATGCCGAAACCGCTGTTGGCGGCTTCGGTACCGGCCACCGACTGGAACACCAGATCCACCGGCGCGCCGCGCTCAATCAGCTGCAGGGTGTTGGTGACGTGGGTCAAAATGCACGACTGGGTGGGGATGGCGAAGCGCTGAATAATATCGTCAAGCATATGGTTCAGCTGCGCCAGCACCGGCAGGCTGTCGCTGGCCGGATTGATGCCGATCACCGCGTCCCCGGCGCCGTACAGCAGGCCGTCGAGCATGCTGGCGGCGATGCCTTTCATATCATCGGTCGGGTGATTAGGCTGCAGGCGCACGCTCAGGCGCCCCGGCAGGCCGATGGTATTGCGAAAACGGGTGACGACCCGGCATTTGCTGGCGGCGAGGATCAGATCCTGATTGCGCATCAGCTTGCTGACCGCGGCGGCCATCTCCGGGGTTATCGCGCGGGCGACCTGGCGCAGCGCCGCTTCATCGGTGGCGTCGTCGAGCAGCCAGTCGCGAAAATCGCCGACCGTAAGATGGCTAATCGCCGCGAAGCCCCGGGCGTCGTGGGTATCGAGGATCAGCCGGGTCACCTCATCCTGCTCGTAGGGAATCAGCGGATTATCGAGAATCTCCGTGAGCGGAACCTCCGCCAGCGCCATTTTTGCCGCCATCCGCTCTTCGGCGGAGCCGGCGATAACGCCCGCCAGCGCGTCGCCGGAACGCGCAGGAGAGGCCTTCGCCATCAAGGTTTTCAGACTATCAAAGCGCCATACCTGGCCCGATAGCGTAGTTTTATACATGTGTCGCCTCCTCAGGAGACCGTACGCAGCTGCGGATCCACCGCCGCGCGCTGGCGGGCCGCTGCGGTCTTGCGAAACCACAGGTAGCCGCCGAGCATCATGGCGGCGAAAATCAGCGCCAGCAGCGTGTTGTACCAGACCATCGCCACTAGGCAGAGTACCGCCATGGCCAGCGCGAAGGCCGGCGCCCACGGATAGAGCGGCGCGCGGAACGGTCGAATCAGCTTCGGCTCGCTGCGGCGCAGTTTAAACAGCGCCGCCATCGAGGTGATATACATAACAATAGCGCCAAATACCGACATCGTGACGATACAGGCGGTCAGCGGCATCCCGCTAATGGTGATCAGCGAATCGGAGAAAATGGCGGCAATGCCCACCACGCCCCCGGCGAGGATCGCCAGATGCGGCGTGCGGGTGCGGCGGTTCAGCGTCGCCAGGCTGGCGGGGAGATAGCCCGCGCGCGCCAGCGAGTAAATCTGCCGCGAGTAGCCCATGATAATTCCGTGGAACGAGGCCACCAGGCCGAAGAGCCCCAGCCACACCAGCATATGCAGCCAGCCGCTGCTGTTGCCGACCACCATTTTCATCGCCTGCGGCAGCGGGTCGTTAATATTGGCCAGGGTTCGCCAGTCGCCCACGCCGCCGGCAAAAATCATCACGCCAATCGCCAGCACGGTCAGGGTCAGGATGCCGCCGCCCAGCGCCCGGGGAATGGTGCGCTGCGGATCCTTCGCCTCTTCGGCGGCCATCGATGCGCCTTCAATCGCCAGAAAGAACCAGATAGCGAACGGGATGGCGGCAAACATCCCCGGCAGCGCCAGGCCGCTGAAGCTCTCCGCGCCCGCCCAGCCGTTAGCAGTAAAGTGGCTCCAGGAGAAGCCCGGCGCGACAACGCCCATAAACACCAGCAGTTCGAAAATCGCTAATAACGTCACCACCAGCTCAAAGGTCGCGGCGATACCCACGCCGAGAATATTCAGCGTCATAAAGATGATGTAGGCGCCGCAGGCCACCCATTTGGGGTCGAGCGCCGGAAACTGCACGTTAAGATAGGCGCCGATGGCCATGGCGATGGCGGGCGGGGCGAAGACGAATTCAATCAGGGTCGCGAAGCCGGCGATAAACCCGCCGGTCGGGCCAAAGGCGCGGTAGGCGTAGGCAAAAGGCCCGCCCGCATGCGGAATGGCGGTGGTCAGCTCGGTAAAGCTAAAAATAAAGGCGCAGTACATCGCGGCGATGGCCAGCGCGACGATCATAAAGCCCAGCGTCCCGGCCTGGGACCAGCCGTAGCTCCAGCCAAAATACTCTCCGGAAATAACCAGCCCAACGGCGATCCCCCATAAGCGGAAACTGCCGAGCGTTCTTTTTAGCGTTGTGGTTTGCTCTGTCATGTTCGTTGCCTCGCCAGATAAAGATATCGGGAGGGTTGCAAAGAGAATGCCAGGGCATACCACCGATAAACGCGGCGGTTTACGCCAACGAGGATCAAAAAAGGTGCAGACCGCGCCCGGCGGGAGAGTCGCCGTGGTGCAGCTGCCCGCAAATGTGGCGTTACTGGCGCCAGCGTCTTTTTTGCGCCATCGCGCCAGGCCGCTTTGCAATTTAGCAGTGGTCGCGGTATAAGGAATCTCTTATCTGGATGTTTAGATGTCTATACGCCCGTGAGGTCAAATGCAAACAACACAACAACAAGGTGGGCAGCTTAAGCGCACCATGAAGACCCGCCACCTGATTATGCTGTCGCTGGGTGGCGTTATTGGCACAGGGCTATTTTTTAATACCGGCTATATCATCTCCACCACCGGAGCGGCGGGTACGCTGCTGGCCTATCTGATTGGCGCGCTGGTGGTCTGGCTGGTGATGCAGTGTCTGGGCGAACTCTCGGTGGCGATGCCGGAAACCGGGGCGTTTCACGTCTACGCCGCCCGCTATCTCGGCCCGGCGACCGGGTACACCGTCGCCTGGCTCTACTGGCTAACCTGGACCGTCGCGCTTGGCTCAAGCTTCACCGCCGCCGGATTCTGCATGCAGTACTGGTTCCCGCAGGTGCCGGTATGGGTCTGGTGCGTGGTGTTCTGCGCGGTGATTTTCGCCCTCAACGTTATCTCCACCCGCTTCTTTGCCGAAGGTGAATTCTGGTTCTCGCTGGTGAAGGTGGTCACCATTATTGCCTTTATTATTCTCGGCGGGGCGGCGATCTTCGGCATCATTCCGATGCAGGATGGCTCCCCGGCGCCGGGGCTGCGCAATATCACCGCCGAAGGCTGGTTCCCGCACGGCGGTCTGCCGATCCTGATGACCATGGTGGCGGTTAACTTCGCTTTCTCCGGCACCGAGCTTATCGGCATCGCGGCGGGGGAAACGGAGAATCCGCACAAAGTCATTCCGGTGGCCATTCGTACCACCATCGCCCGGCTGATTATCTTTTTTATCGGCACCGTCTTCGTGCTGGCGGCGCTGATCCCGATGCAGCAGGCGGGAGTCGAAAAAAGCCCGTTTGTGCTGGTGTTCGAAAAGGTGGGGATCCCTTACGCGGCGGATATCTTTAACTTTGTGATCCTGACGGCGATTCTGTCGGCGGCCAACTCTGGCCTTTACGCCTCCGGGCGGATGCTGTGGTCGCTCTCCAATGAAAAAACGCTGCCGTCCTGTTTTACCAAATTGACCAGGAACGGCGTGCCGCTGACGGCGATTTCAGTCAGCATGCTCGGCGGCGTGCTGGCGCTCTTCTCCAGTGTCGTGGCCCCGGATACGGTGTTTGTCGCGCTGTCGGCGATTTCCGGCTTCGCGGTGGTGGCGGTATGGCTGAGCATCTGCGCCTCGCACTTTATGTTCCGCCGCCGCCATCTGCAGCAGGGGAAGGCGCTAAGCGAACTGCACTACCGCGCGCCGTGGTATCCGCTGGTGCCGGCGCTGGGATTTGTGCTTTGCCTGGTGGCCTGCGTGGGCCTGGCGTTTGACCCGAGTCAGAGGATTGCGCTGTGGTGCGGGATCCCGTTCGTGGCACTGTGTTATGGTGCGTATTATCTGACTCGTTCACGGAAACTCACCCAGGAGCCTCAACATGTCGCAGAATAATCCGTTAACCGCCCTCCTTGACGCAAAGCCCTTTATCCTGCTGGACGGCGCGATGGCGACGGAGCTGGAAGCGCGCGGCTGCAATCTTGCCGACAGCCTGTGGTCGGCGAAAGTGCTGGTCGACAACCCGGAGCTTATCCGCGAAGTTCACCTCGACTATTTCCGCGCCGGCGCGCAGGTGGCGATCACCGCCAGCTATCAGGCGACGCCGGCGGGCTTTGCCGCCCGCGGCCTCGATGAAGCGCAGTCGAAAGCGCTGATCGGCAAAAGCATTGAGCTGGCCCGCAAGGCGCGGGAGGCGTATCTGGCGGAAAACCCGCAGGCGGGCGCGCTGCTGGTTGCCGGTTCGGTCGGGCCGTACGGCGCCTTCCTGGCGGACGGTTCGGAGTATCGCGGCGATTATGTCCGCAGCCGTGAGGAATTTCAGGCATTTCATCGTCCGCGCGTGGAAGCGCTGCTCGACGCCGGGGCCGATCTGCTGGCCTGCGAAACGATGCCTAATTTCGCCGAGATGAAGGCGCTGGCGGAGCTGCTGACCGCCTATCCGCGCGCGCGGGCGTGGTTCTCGTTTACCCTGCGCGATGCGCAGCATCTCAGCGACGGCACGCCGCTGCGGGAAGTGGTTGCCGTGCTGGCAAACTATCCGCAGGTGGTGGCGCTGGGCATTAACTGTATCGCGCTGGAGAACACCACCGCCGCGCTGGCGCATCTGCATAGCCTGACGGCGCTGCCGCTGGTGGTTTATCCTAATTCCGGTGAGCACTATGACGCGGTATCCAAGACCTGGCATCACCACGGCGAAGCCTGTGCAACGCTGGCGGAATATTTACCCCAGTGGCTGGCGGCGGGGGCGAAGCTGATTGGCGGCTGCTGCCGCACGACGCCGAAGGATATTGCCGAACTGAACGCGCGGCGTTGAGTTTGCGCCGGGTGGCGGCTTATGTCTTACCCGGCCGACAACGTGCACGAATCGTAGGCCGGGTAAGCGTAAGCGCTACCCGGCATCAATCACCCGGCATCCGCTAACACAAACATCCCGTACGGGTGGATTTCGAGATAGTAATGCTCGCCGACGTCCGGCTGCAGTCGCGTCGCGTTCACCTGCAGCAAAATTTCCTGCCCGTGCCACTCCACCGTCACCTCGTACTGCGGCCCCATATAGGCCACGTGGCGGATCGTGCAGCGCTGGCTCTCCTCGCCGCGATCGCTCAGGGTGATCGCCTCCGGGCGGACGCCGACGCTGCCCTCGCCGTGGGCGGCAAAATGCGGCGGCCTCGGCAGCCGATAGCCATAAATATCGACGAACCCCTCGCTGAAGGCGGCCGGGAACAGGTTGGCATCGCCCATAAAGCTCGCCATAAAGCGCGACGCGGGCTGGCGGTAAAGATCCTGCGGCGAGCCGATCTGCATGATATGCCCCTTATTCATCACCAGCACGGTATCGGAAACCGCAAAGGCTTCACTCTGATCGTGGGTCACGTACAGCGAGGTGATATCAAACTGCTTTTGCAGTTCGCGGATCTTATCGCGCATGCTGCGCCGCAGGTTGGCGTCGAGGTTGCTTAAGGGCTCATCAAACAGCAGCACCTTTGGCTTGAGGATCAGGGCACGCGCCAGCGCCACGCGCTGCTGCTGGCCGCCGGAGATCTGATCGACATAGCGGTCTTCGAAGCCCTCCAGATCCACCATCGCCAGCGCCTCCTTCACCCGCGCTTTCACGTCGCTGCGCGACGCGCCGAGCATCTTCAGACCGTAGCCGACGTTGTCCCCCAGCGACATATGCGGAAACAGGGCGTAAGACTGAAACACCATACAGATGTCGCGCTGCTGAATGGAGCGATGGGTCACGTCTTCGCCATCGATGAAAATCTGCCCTTCGCTCGGTTTTTCCAGCCCGGCGACCAGGCGCAGAATGGTGGTCTTACCGCAGCCGGAAGGGCCGAGCAGGGTCACCATTTGCCCCTGCGGGATGGTGAGATTGATATTGTCGATAACCGTGTTGCTGCCGAATCGCTTGGTGACGTTGCGCAGTTCAACAAAATTTTTCTGACTCATAGTGCGCTCCATTACGCCTGGTTTTTGGCTTTTGACCGGGAGATACGCGCTTCCCCGATCAGCCAGTCAAAGATAAAAATAATCGCCAGCATCACTACGATCAGAATCGATCCGTAGGCGATCGCCACGCCGTATTCGCCGTCTTCCACCCGGTTGAGGATATAGGCGGTAGCGACGCGGGTGTCCGGCGTCACGAGGAACACAATGGCGCTGACGGTGGTAATGGCGCGCACAAAGCTGTAGATCAGCGCCGAGAGGATCGCCGGGCGCAGCAGCGGCAGCAGGATGTGCGTAATGGTGCGCAGGGAACCCGCGCGCAGGCTGAGCGACGCTTCGTCCAGCGATTTGTCGATCTGGCCTAAACCGGCAATGCCCGCCCGGATGCCCACCGGCACGTTACGCATCACCATCGAGATAATCACAATCGCCGCCGTTCCGGTGAGGTACACCGGCGCGCTGTTAAAGGCGAGAATATAGGAGACGCCCGCCACGGTGCCCGGTACCGCGAAGCACAGCATGGTGGTGAACTCGATGGTCTTTTTGCCTTTAAACTGCTGACGCACCACGATCCAGGCGATCAGCAGGCCGAAGGCGGCGGTGATCGGCGCGGCGATCCCGGCGTAGAGCAGGGTATCGAGCAGCGAAGGCCAGGCGCCGTCGCTCATCCCCTGGCCGAACAGCTTGATAAAGTTATCCAGCGTCAGGGTGTAGTCCACGCCCCAGTTAACGGTAAAGCTGCCGTAGAAAATGCTGCCGTAGAGCAGGGCGTTGAAGGCGATCCACACCGCCAGAATGGCGATCACGCTCCACACCAGGGTCACCGGCAGCGGCTGCACGTCGCCGCGATAGGACTTACCGGAAACCGTGACGTACGAGCGCTTGCCGATCCACATATACTGAATGCAGAACACCAGCAGCGAGAACAGCAGCAGGAACGCGCCCAGAGTACTGGCGGCCTGATAATCGAGCTGCGAACCGGTGATATAGAAGTAGATTTGCGTCGCCAGCACGTCGAAGTTGCCGCCGAGCACCAGCGGGTTGCTGAAGTCGGCCAGCGACTGGACGATGACAATTAAAAACGCGTTCGCCAGCGCCGGTTTCAGCAGCGGGACGAAGACGCCGTTAAAGGTCTGCCAGCGGCTGGCGCGCAGGGTGTACGACGCCTCCTCCAGCGACGGATGAATGGTTTTAATCGCGCCGTCGAGGATCATAAACGCCATCGGAGTGAACGCCAGCACCTGCGCCAGCCAGATGCCGGTAAACCCGTACAGCCAGTTGGTGTTGGTTAAGCCGAACCAGTCGACCATCAGCTCGGTGACGTAGCCGGAACGGCCCATCATCAGGGTAACGCCGAGGCCGACGACAAACGGCGGGGTGACGATCGGCAGAATCGAGAAAATGCGGCCAATAATCGCGCTGCGCTTGGCGATGCGGGTGGTGTAAATCGCCAGCACCAGGCCAAAGAAGGTGCAGCCGATGCCGACCGCAATCGACAGGGCGATGGAGTTGAGGATCACCTGGACGATATGCGCCTGCGACAGCACGGCCATAAACGCCAGCGGGGCAAACTCGCCGGCGTCGTTGGTGAACATCGGGATGAAAATGGCGATGCTCGGCCAGACGATAAAGACGCCGATTAACGCCACGATGGTGACCAGCGAACCAATCACAAAGCGGTCGCCGCCCAGCCATTCCAGGCGGGTGAGCGCCAGGGTCATGATGGCGCCCAGCGCGACAAACAGCACGAGGGTGGCGTAGCCTAACCCGCGGCCTTCCACGGTGGCGCTGACGACGATAAACGCCATACAGAGGAGCGCCCAGCCGGCGTCGAGGTAGTGGCGGCTGCGCTGCTCCCGGCTGGCTTCCTGCCATGGACGAATCAGCAGCAGGCTCGGCAGGAGATACCACAGCCAGCTGATATTGAACTGTGACCAGCCGTAGGCCGCGAGAATTTCATCTTGCGTGGACTCCAGCAGACCGTAATCCAGGCTCCAGCTCGGCAGCAGGGCGAACGCCAGCCAGCCGAATAAAACCCAAAGGAATATCGCATCCCGCTTTTTCACGGGATGGAGTGCAAGTGTGTGTGACATAAGTTTTCCGGTGTCGTAGGCCGGGTAGGGCGTTGATGCCGCCACCCGGCAAATGAACGCAGTGCGGGCTTATTTACCCATCTTCACTTCGCTAACCCATTTATTGATGAGCGCTTTACGCACGTCTGTTGAGCCGTATTTATCCATGTCGTAGTTGATAAGCTTCAGGTCGTCGAGCTTCAGCGAGTTCGGCGAAGTTTCGGCGCTGGTGTTGGTCAGGATCTGATAGGACTTGCCTTTCTTCCACGCCAGCTCCTGGGCCTCTTTCGACAGCACCCAGTCGACGAACAGTTTGGCGTTGTCGAGGTTGCGCGCGCCCTTCAGAATGCTCACGCCGCCAATTTCGTAGCCGGTGCCTTCGCACGGCGAGATCAGCTCCAGCGGCGCGCCCTGTTCTTTTTCCAGCGAATAGTCGTGCAGGAAGCCGATGCCGATGGCCGTTTCACCGCGGGCGGCGTTGCGCGCCGGGGCGATACCGGATTTCGTGTACTGGGAGACGTTAGCGTTGAGCTGTTTAAGATAATCGAAAGCCTGATCGTCTCCCCACAGCTGGGCGAAGGTCGCCAGCGCGGTGTAGGCGGTGCCGGAGCTCTGCGGGTCGGCAATCTGGATTTCGCCTTTGTATTCCGGTTTGGTCAGATCCTTCCAGCATTTTGGCACCGGCAGGTTTTTCTCTTTCAGGCGCTGGGTGTTCACGCCGAAGCCGAGAATGCCGACGTACACCGCCGAGGAGTAGTTGCCTTTCAGCTTCGCCGGATCGCGGAACTGCTCCATCACCTGCGTAAGATTCGGCGATTTATAGGGCTGCAGCAGGCCCATTTCGCCGGCCTGGGACTGCGGGTCGAGGGTGCCGCCGTACCAGACATCCGCCTGCGGGTTTTTCTTCTCGGCATCGACCTTCGCCAGCGTGCTGCCGGAGCCGTTGCGAATAAACGAGGTTTTTACGTCATATTTTTCGCCGAAGGCTTTAGTTTCCGCCTCACACATTTCGTTGGTGGCGCTGCAATAGACCACCAGACGACCTTTGGCGTGCGCCGCGCCGCTTAACGTCGCCAGCGCAATGCCGGAAGCAATCAGGGTAGTGACCAGCGTTTTTTTCATTATTTTATCCTTTGAGCAGCAGAGGTAGTAATGCTCGCCATCAGCAGCGGCATCAGCAATAAACCCATCAGAACTGCGGCGACCGAGAGTAAACTGAACATCCCCGACCAGCCGTAGCGTTCAATGACCAGCGACAGAGGCCAGCCCGCCAGCGCTGCCCCCAGATAGGCGAACAGGCCGAGAAATCCGCTGATTGACCCCGCCGCCGCTTTGTGTCCGCACTCCACCGCCGCGAGGCCAATCAGCATTTGCGGGCCAAAAACGAAGAAGCCCACCGTAAAGAAACAAACCGCCAGCAGCGCGTAGTGGTGTACCGGCGCCAGCCAGAGCGCGGCGACGGAGACCATCAGCCCCAGCGTGAACAGTAAAATCATCGGCGCCCGCTGGCCGCTGAACAGCAGATCCGAACCCCATCCGGCGAACAGCGCGCCGAGCAGGCCGCCCGCTTCAAACAGCATCACCGTGGCGTTGGCGCTGAGCAGGTTGACGCCGTGGCTCTCCATCAGCCAGATGTTGCCCCAGTCGTTGAGCGCGATGCGGATCAGGTAGACCAGCACATAAGAGACGCCCAGCAGCCAGATCATCGGGTTCTTCAGCATCGTGGTGCGCAGCATCTGCCACAGCCCCATCGGCGGGCTTTGCCGCTCCTGGCGCAGCTCCAGCGGGTCGTTACGCCAGGCGCCCACCGACGGCAATCCCTCTTCGCGGGGCGTTCCTTTCAGGTGCAGCGTTAACCAGATGCCTGATGCCATGCTGATCATCCCCGGTGCCAGCATCGCCGCCTGCCAGCCCCACCAGTGGGCGGCAAAGGCGCTAATCAGCGGGATAATCGCCCCGCCGATGTTGATCGACATATTCCAGCAGCCCCACCAGAAGCCGCGTTCGTTGCGCGAGTACCAGTGGGTTAGCAGGCGGGCGCAGGGAGGCCAGCCCCAGCCCTGAAAAAATCCGTTCAGCGTCCAGACCGCCAGCAGCAGCGTCAGCGACTCGCCGAAGGCGAAAACCACGTTCAGCAGACCGGTGGCGAACAGTCCCGCGCCCATAAACGAGCGCTGCCCGTGGCTGTCGTGCCACAGCCCGGCGGTAAACTTCGACAGGCCGTAGGTCAGGTAAAACAGCGACCCCAGCAGGCCGATATCGCCTTTATCCAGGCCCAGATCCGTTTGCAGCGCCGGCAGAACGTAGTTGACGCTTTTGCGCGTCAGGTAAAACGCCGCATACCCGATGACCATGTACATCAGCAGCTGCGGACGCAGCGTCCTGTAACGTTGATTAATGTCGGTTGCTGAGCGCATAGCCGTCTCCGTTTTGCTGACTATATGAAAGTGAAATCGAAAGGGGATGAGAGAAAGTCCGGAGTGACTAAGACTTTTTCCTGGTTAGCCGGCTGTTTGTTGCAAATTTGTGGGCAAGTTAACAATTACGCGTGTGCCGCGCTGCGACTCCAGCGTCAGCTCTCCGCCCAGGGCGCTGACCCGCTCACGCATGCCCTGAATGCCGAAGCCGGCCATTTTGTCGGGGCTGATGCCGATACCGTTGTCCTTCACCTCCAGGCGCAGCAGCGTCCCCTGCTGATACAGGGCAATGGCGACCTCGCTGGCGTCGGCGTGCTTACAGACGTTATTAAGCAGCTCCTGCAGCAGCCGATAGAGGGTGAAGCGCACCGTTTCGCTCTCCGGCGTGGCGGTGAGCCGGTAGTCAAAGCGGCAGCGGATACCGCGCTCGGCAAAGGCAAACTCATTGAGCAAATGGTGCAGCGCCTCTTTAAACGACAGCTCATCGAGGGCCGGCGGGCGCAGCTGGCGCAGCAGCTGGCGGGTGGAGTGGTGAATACGCCGGGCGAGATCGTTAATCTGGCTGGCGGCGGCCTGGGTTTGCACCGGATCGCGCGCCCGCTTCACCAGCTGCGACTGGATCTGAATGGCGGTAATATTCTGGCCGATTTCGTCGTGCAGCTCGCGCGCCAGGCTTTTGCGCGTATCCTCTTCGGTATGGATCAGCTTTTCGGCCAGCGCCCGCCGGGCCGCCAGCTCCGCTTCCAGTCGCTGGCGGTAGTGGTGCAGGTTTTGCGCCAGGTGCTGCTGGCGGCTGATGGCAATGCCCAGCCCGATGCCGAGCAGCGCCTGGGTGGCCAGAAAAATCTCCAGCTCCACCAGGTTGCTGAATCCAACGCCAACCTGGCGGGCGATGGTGATCATCATGCTGCCCAGCAGGCCGGAAAGGACGCCGCCCTGCCAGCCGAACTTCCACGCCATCACCACGTTGGGCAGAAACACCACAATTAACAGCAGGCGCTCGATTTCCGGCGACAGTACCATCTGGGTGCCTATGCCGATGATAAAGAACAGGCTGCACCAGATGATCAGCGAGGTGCGCAGCGGTGGATTATTGGTATCCAGTCCCAGCAGATGGTAGCGGTGCTGCTGGCGCAGGAATTCAAAAATCAGATAGACAAACGGCGTCAGCAGCACCCCGCCGGTAAACGAGACCAGGCCGAGCATCATCGCCGGGCTTTTCACAAACGTCGAGAGCAGCGCGGTGTTGAGCAGCGCGCTGGCGGTGACCGTGGCCAGCAGTAGCGTCAGCCGCTGCCAGTAAAGGGGAAAGCGGTGCCAGAACTGTTGGGCGATGCCGGCGGGAAGCAGGCCTATCAACGGCGCGGCCAGCAGAATATAGCCGTTCAGCAGCTGTTCGCCGTGCAGCCAGAGCAGCATCAGCACCGGAGGCAGCACCAGCGCGGGCCAGTAGCGGCGCGAAAGCAGGATCAGCAGCGCCAGATAGACGCCGTGCGGCAGGAACAGCGCCGCCTGCTGGCCGTTATGGGTCAGGTAAAACCCGAGCGTCCACAGCATCAGCCAGCCGCTTCCCCAGGCCAGCACGATGAACAGCGAGATGACGCTGTGGCGAAGGCTGCGCGACATTAATGACCCGCCAGCAGCTGGTGGTCGAGGGCGAAATGGACCAGATCAATGGTGCTGTGACACTGTAGTTTGCCCAGCACGTTGGCGCGATGGACGTGAACCGTTTTGTGGCTGAGCTCGAGCTTAAAGGCGATCTCCTTGACGCTGTCGCCTTTAACCAGCAAATCAAAGACTTCGCGTTCACGCGGGGTGAGCACTTCCAGCACCTGCGCCGGTTGCTCTCCGCCGCGCAGCGCCCGCAGCGCATCGGCGCACAGGTAGTGTCCGCCCATACCGACGGAACGCACCGCCTGGACCAACTCTTCCGGGCCGCAGCGTTTGGTCAGATAGCCGCTGGCGCCGGCATCGAGCGCGCTCTGCACGAAGGTGGGGGTGTCGTAAATGCTGAGAATAATGGCGCGGAACTGCGGCTTTTGCGCGCGCAGGCGCTTTAGCAGGCTCAGGCCGTTCTCATCCGGCATGGCGATATCCATGACCGCCACGTCGACGTCGTCGCGCAGCAGCGCCGGCCAGGCTTCCGCCGCGCGGCTGAACTGGCCAACCACCTCGAGATCTTCTTCGAGGCTGAGTAACTGCGCAAAGCCTGAACGCACCACCACATGGTCATCGACCAGCACCACTCGAATCATGTTTCTTCTCTCTCAGCGCATCATGGTTCTATGATGCCTGCCGCCGCTGCGCTGGCAATCAATCAGGCGCAGTTATGCAATGAATGTAACAAAATCGCAATACACTTCATCCTTCAAGCTGCCTCTTTGTTGGCTTCGTTTGCCCGCCCCGGTCACTGACTTATGTCAGCTCCCGGGGACGAACAACCTTGCCGCCTCGATGCAGCATGAATGATTTTGTGTATAAGCATTGCCGTTTTTTTTCTAAAAACGCTTTGTTCTTAGCAAGAATTTTTAATTACTTCATCAAACGCATCGCGCCGGAAATACTGCACCCATAACAACTATGGGAAGCAGACACTATGGCACTTAAATCGCGTATCACACTCATTGCCGCGCTGGCGCTCGCGGCGTTCCAGGCCCAGGCGGTCAACGTTACCGTGGCGTATCAGACCTCCGCCGAGCCGGCGAAAGTCGCCCAGGCGGACAACACCTTCGCCAAAGCGAGCGGGGCGACCGTCGACTGGCGCAAGTTTGACAGCGGCGCGAGCATCGTGCGGGCGCTGGCTTCCGGCGACGTGCAGATCGGCAACCTCGGCTCCAGCCCGCTGGCGGTCGCCGCCACCCAGCAGGTGCCGATTGAAGTCTTTCTGCTGGCCTCAAAGCTCGGTAACTCCGAAGCGCTGGTAGTGAAGAAGAGCATCACCAAACCGCAGGACCTGATCGGCAAACGCATCGCCGTGCCATTTATCTCTACCACCCACTACAGCCTGCTGTCGGCGCTGAAGCACTGGGGGATTAAACCGGGGCAGGTGCAGATCCTCAACCTGCAGCCGCCGGCGATTATTGCCGCCTGGCAGCGTGGCGACATTGACGGCGCCTACGTCTGGGCGCCGGCGGTTAACGCGCTGGAAAAAGACGGCACGGTTCTCACCGACTCGTCGCAGGTGGGCGAGTGGGGCGCGCCGACGCTGGACGTGTGGGTGGTACGCAAAGACTTTGCCGAAAAGCATCCTGACATCGTCAAAGCCTTCGCCAAAAGCGCCATTGACGCGCAGCAGCCCTATATCGCCAACCCGGATGAGTGGCTGAAGCAGCCGGAGAATATCAGCAAGCTGGCGCGCTTAAGCGGCGTACCGGAGGCCGACGTCCCGGGGCTGGTGAAAGGCAATACCTACCTGACCGCCGCCCAGCAGGCGCAGGAGCTGAACGGGCCGGTGAATAAAGCCATCATCGACACCGCTAAATTCCTGAAAGAGCAGGGCAAAGTGCCCGCCGCCGGTAGCGACTACAGCCAGTACGTCACCGACCGTTTTGTGAAGTAAAGGAGGTCATGATGCTGCAAATCTCGCATCTTTCCGCCGATTACGGCGGTAAACCGGCGCTGGCGGATATCAACCTGACGCTGGACAGCGGCGAACTGCTGGTGGTCCTGGGGCCCTCCGGCTGCGGTAAAACCACGCTGCTGAACCTGATTGCCGGATTCGTGCCTTATCAGCACGGCAGCATCACCCTTGAAGGCCAGCGGGTTGAAGGGCCGGGCGCCGATCGCGGCGTAGTGTTTCAGCACGAAGGGCTGCTGCCGTGGCGCAACGTGCAGGATAACGTTGCGCTCGGGCTGCAGCTGGCCGGGGTCGACAAAACGCAGCGCCGGGCAACCGCCGCGCAGATGCTAAAAAAAGTGGGCCTCGAAGGGGCGGAAAAGCGCTTTATCTGGCAGCTCTCCGGCGGCCAGCGTCAGCGGGTAGGCATTGCCCGCGCGCTGGCGGCCAACCCGCAGCTGCTGCTGCTCGACGAGCCGTTTGGCGCGCTGGATGCCTTTACCCGCGAGCAGATGCAAACCCTGTTGCTCAGCCTGTGGCACGAGACCGGTAAGAAGGTGCTGCTGATTACCCACGATATCGAAGAGGCGGTGTTTATGGCCACCGAACTGGTACTACTCTCGCCGGGGCCGGGCCGGGTGCTCGAACGGCTGCCGCTCGATTTTGGCCGCCGCTTCGTCGCCGGTGAATCCTGCCGCAGCATTAAATCGGACCCGCGGTTTATCGAACAGCGCGAATACGTCCTCAGCCGGGTATTTGAACAACGGGAGGCTTTCTCATGAGCGTGGTCATCAATGACAAACCGCGTCAGCGGGGGCTGAAGTGGCGCTGGCCGCTCTCGCGTCAGCTCAGCCTGAGCGTGGCGACCCTGGCGGTACTGCTGGCTATCTGGTGGGCCGTTGCCGCCCTGCAGCTGATTAGTCCGCTGTTTCTGCCGCCCCCGGGACAGGTATTGCAGAAACTTATCACTATTGCCGGTCCGCAGGGTTTTATGGACGCCACCCTCTGGCAGCACCTGGCGGCGAGCCTGACGCGTATCGTTATCGCGCTGCTGGCGGCGGTACTGCTCGGCGTGCCGGTGGGGATCGCCATGGGGCTGAGCCCCACGGTACGCGGGATCCTCGACCCGCTGATCGAGCTTTATCGCCCGGTGCCGCCGCTGGCCTATTTACCGCTGATGGTGATCTGGTTCGGCATCGGCGAGACCTCGAAGATCCTGCTGATCTACCTGGCGATATTCGCGCCGGTGGCGATGTCGGCGCTGGCAGGGGTTAAGAGCGCTCAGCAGGTGCGCATTCGCGCCGCGCAATCTTTAGGGGCCAGCCGGGCGCAGGTGCTGTGGCTGGTGATCCTGCCCGGCGCGCTGCCGGAGATCCTCACCGGCCTGCGCATTGGGCTCGGCGTGGGCTGGTCGACGCTGGTGGCCGCGGAGCTGATTGCCGCCACCCGCGGGTTAGGTTTTATGGTGCAGTCCGCCGGTGAGTTCCTCGCCACTGACGTGGTGCTGGCCGGGATCGCGGTGATTGCCATCATCGCCTTTTTACTGGAACTGGGGCTGCGCGCGCTGCAGCGTCGCCTGACGCCCTGGCATGGAGAAGTACAATGAGCGAACGTTTAAGCATTACCCCGCTGGGGCCGTATATTGGCGCGCAGGTATCCGGGGTCGACATCACCCGCCCGCTGAGCGACAACCAGTTTGAGCAGCTGTATCATGCGGTGCTGCGTCACCAGGTGGTGTTCCTGCGCGAGCAAAACATCACTCCCGAGCAGCAGCGGGATCTCGCCCTGCGCTTTGGCGACCTGCATATTCATCCGGTCTATCCGCACGCGCCCGGCGTGGATGAGATTATCGTGCTCGATACCCACGACGATAACCCGCCGGATAACGACAACTGGCACACCGATGTCACCTTTATTGAGACGCCGCCCGCCGGGGCGATCCTCGCGGCAAAAGAGCTGCCGTCAACCGGCGGCGATACCCTGTGGACCAGCGGCATTGCGGCCTATGAGGCGCTCTCCGCGCCTTTGCGCCAGCTGTTAAGCGGCCTGCGCGCGGAGCATGATTTTCGCAAATCGTTTCAGGAGTACAAATACCGCAAAAGCGAAGAGGAGCATCAGCGCTGGCTGGAGGCGGTCGCGAAAAATCCGCCGCTGCTGCATCCGGTGGTGCGCACCCATCCGGTGACCGGGAAGCAGGCGCTGTTTGTCAATGAGGGCTTTACCACCCGCATCGTTGACGTCACGGAGAAAGAGAGCGAGGCGCTGCTCGGTTTCCTGTTTGCTCACGTTACTAAACCGGACTTTCAGGTGCGCTGGCGCTGGCAGCCGAACGACGTGGCCATTTGGGATAACCGCGTCACCCAGCACTACGCCAACGCCGATTACCTGCCGCAGCGGCGCATTATGCACCGGGCGACGATTCTCGGGGATAAACCCTATTATCGGGCGGGGTAATGCTTGTAGCCCGGTCGCGCGCCGCGGAGAAAAGCGGAAGCGGTATTGCGCGCTGCTTCCCGGAGGCGGCACTGAACGCGCCTTGTCCGGGCTATCGGTCCGCAGAAAGCGGTAAACCCGTAGCCCGGCTAAGGCGCAATGCGCCGCAAGCCGGGAAACAACCTACGATAAACGCGCCGCCTCCGGGAAAAGGCTTTTATGCCGATTTTTGCGCGTCCAGATGTACCCCAATATAGCGCTGATAGCGGTTCGCCTTCAGGTAGGTCAAGTCCACCAGCACCAGACCATCCACGCAGTTGTTGAAATCCGGGTCGCTGCCGAAATCGATAAACTGTACGCCGCCCGGCTCGCAAACTTCCGAGTACTGCTTATACAGCGGCGGGATCGCGCAGCCGAGGTTGCCGAGCAGGGACTTCAGCCGCGCCAGATCGTCGTTGTAATCTTCTCCGCCAAACTGCGCCAGCACATCGGGCAGCGAGGCCGGATAAGGGCGGCGCGACTCCGCCAGCGGATGCGTCGCCGGGAACCACAGTCGATAGAACGCGACCAGCAGATCGCGCGCCGACGGCGGCAGCCCGCCGGAAATCGACACCGGGCCGAACAGATAGCGATAGTGCGGATAGCGCGCCAGATACGCGCCGATGCCGGACCACAGGTAGTCCAGTCCGCGGCGGCCCCAGTAGCGCGGCTGGATAAAGCTGCGCCCCAGCTCAATCCCGTGCTGCAGAATATCGTCCATGCGCGCGTCGTAATGGAACAGGCTGTAGCTATAGACGCCGTTCAGGCCGCGCTTTTCCAGCTGCATCGCGGTCGGCATAAAGCGGTAAGCGCCGACGATTTCCAGGTCTTCTTCATCCCACAGAATCAGATGCAGATAGTCGTCGTCGTAACCGTCAACGTCGCGACGTTTGCCGCTGCCTTCGCCCACCGCGCGGAAGGCGATTTCCCGCAGGCGGCCCAGTTCGCGCAGCACTGGCGCATCTTCCTGGCCGCGGCGCTGCCAGAGATAAATCACTTTGCCATCCGCCGTGCGCCCCAGCGTTTCCGCCCGGCCCAGTTCGCGCTTGAGCAGGGCGCGGTCTTCGGGTCGGGCGATAGCGCTTTCGCTTTTAAATACGCCGGGCTGCCCTTTTGCCAGCAGCTCCAGGTGGCGATAGCAGCGTTCGGTCAGCTCGCGAACAGAGCGCTGAGGATCGAACCAGCTTGACCAGGCAATCTGTTGGCCGAAATTAACCGGCAGGCTGCCGTTGCGGCGGCGAAACATTTGCTGCATCAGCAGCAGCAGCGGCAGGCTATCGGAAATCAGCGTGCTGGCGTAAAACAGCGCGCTGTTGCGCGCGCGGATCCACGCCGGCAGCAGCGGGGCGCGATATTTCGCCGCCAGCTTAATAAATCCGGAGTGCCATTTTTTATCGCGAATACCGCGCCGGGTGAGGCGTGAAACTTCACCCGCCGGGAAGAAAATCAGCACGCCGCCGTTTTGCAGCTGCTGGTCCATCTGCTGCAGCGCCGCTTTGGCGGTTCGGCCGTTGATATTATCGACCGGAATAAACAGCGAGCTCAGCGGTTCAAGGTGGGTCAGCATGCGGTTGGTGACCACTTTGACGTCGCGGCGCACGCGGGACACCGCGTAGAGCAGGGCCAGGCCGTCAAGCGTACCGGTGGGGTGGTTGGCGATAATGACCAGCGGGCCATGTTCGGGGATTTGTTCGAGATCGTGCGCCGGGATAGCGCAGCGGATATTAAGATGTTCGAGCACCTGTTCGACCGTATCCAGTCCTTTCAGGTGATGATGACGCGCGGCAAACTGCTGAAACTCTTCCTCATGCAGGAGCTTTTTCAGCACCTTTTTCTGCCAGAGCGCTGGCTTTGCCTGAGGCCACAGGTCATCGATGACATTGTCGAGACTAAACATAGCGGCACCTCCTCCGTCCTGCCCAGACAGTAGAAGGCGCAGATGTCGCTCAGATTACAGTTGAGTGAAGATTTGGGATATTTCCCCGGGTTGCGGCTGGCGCCTTACCCGGGCTACCGGAGCAGATCGTAGCCCCGGTAAGCGTAGCGCGACCGGGGGTTTACTGGCGTTCGCCGCACAAAAAATCGTGAATTTCACCACCCCAATTATCGGGATATAACCCGCGGCGTACATCCCGGTGAAAGGTTGAAAAAGGCCAATCACAAACCTGTCGTACCCAACCGTGTTTTACAGGATTAATGTAGGTGTAATCGATATGCCGGCGGTAGTCTTCTTCATCGCGGATTGCATGTTCCCAGAAGCGCGGTTGCCAGACATTTTCTTGTTTTAATGCTTTGCTAAAGCAACCTTTTATGTCCCGCCATCTGGCGGAGAAATCGCTATCGTCTCCGGGTAATGTCCAGATGCAATGAAGATGTTCAGGAAGGATAACCCATGCATCAATGTAAAAGGGTTTTCGCCGTTTGATGGTGAGGGTGGCGTGACGTAAAGTTCCGATGTGCTCGGTCAGAAGTCTGCTTTTTCGGTTTCGCAAATTAACTGTAAAAAACCAGGTTCCACCCTTCAGGTAATAACGACGGTAGGCCACCATGCAGCGCTCCTTTGCAAAAGATAGTGTCTTAAGCGGCAGGGTAGAGTCGGGGTAACAGTCTGGCAAGAATCCAAAGATAATGGTGGAAAGAGTCTCGCAACTTTTTGCAGCAGAGGAATTCCCCGGGTTGCGGCTGATGCCTTACCCGGGCTACCGGAGCAGGTTTGTAGCCCCGGTAAGCGTAGCGCGACCGGGGAACGGTAATAGCCGAATTAACGCAGGATTTTCTTTTCGGCGAGATCGAGGGCGAAGTAGCTGAAGATCAGATCCGCGCCGGCGCGCTTGATTGCGCCGAGGCTTTCCAGCACCACTTTCTCTTCATCTATAGCGCCGGCCTGGGCGGCGAACTTAATCATCGCGTATTCACCGCTCACCTGGTACGCGCCGAGCGGCAGGTTGGTGCGCTCGCGCAGATCGCGCAGGATATCGAGATAGGGACCGGCCGGTTTGACCATCAGGCAGTCGGCGCCCTGGGCTTCGTCCAGCAGCGATTCGCGAATCGCTTCGCGGCGGTTCATCGGGCTCATCTGATAGGTTTTACGATCGCCTTTCAGCGCGGTACCCGCGGCTTCGCGGAACGGACCATAGAACGATGAAGCGAACTTGGTGGAGTAGGACATAATCGCCGTATCGGTAAATCCGGCGGCGTCCAGCGCCTGGCGAATGGCCTGCACCTGGCCGTCCATCGCGGCGGACGGGGCGATAAAATCCGCGCCTGCTGCAGCGGCGACCACCGCCTGCTTACCGAGGTTGGTAAGGGTTAAATCGTTATCGACACCGTGGTCGCACAGCACGCCACAGTGGCCGTGGGAGGTGTATTCGCAGAAACAGGTGTCGGACATCACGATCATCTCCGGCACCGCCTCTTTACAGATGCGGGACATGCGCGCCACCAGGCCGTTTTCGTTCCAGGTATCGCTGCCAACGGCATCGGTATGATGGGAAATGCCGAAGGTCATCACCGAACGGATACCGGCGTTGGCAATGCGCTCGATTTCGCGCGCCAGGTGTCTTTCCGGAATACGCATCACGCCGGGCATCGCTTCGATGGCTTTGTAATCGTCGATTTCTTCTTCAACAAAGATCGGCAACACCAGGTCGTTCAAACTCAGTGTTGTCTCTTCAAACATGGCACGTAGCGAAGCGGACTTGCGCAGTCGGCGCGGGCGAGTGATTAAATCTGTCATGGTTTGCCTGATTTTGTGAAATGAAAAAAGCGAGTTTACCTCAATTGGCGGCGGGATGTTTCGCCAAAACGATCCTTATCTATCGTCGGCAAAACATCCCAACAGGTTACTGGCTGGCGGTCTCAATCCCTGGGCGGTCGCCGCTTAATTCGCTGACCAGCTCGTTGACTCCATCGCTCATGTTGTTGAAACGCGTCAATGAAGAGCGGGTGACCACCACAAAGGCGCCGACGTTAGCCTGCGGGTTCATCGCCATGTAGGTGATAAAACCGCCGCCGCCGCCGGTCTTCTGAATAATGCCCGGCTGGCCGTTTTTCGGCTTCATGTAGACCCAGCCGAGACCCAGCGCATCGGCTTTGCCCGGCACGTCCATCCCGATCACCCTCGTCAGCTGGCTGCGTTGATAAATGAGCGTCTGCATCCGGTCCGCCTGCTGCCCGCGGGTGAAGAAATCAGAAGAGAGGAACTGCTGCATCCAGCGCATCATATCGCCCGGCGTGGAGTAAACGCCGCCGCTGCCGATAGCCGCCAGCGTATTGTTGCACGGGCTGGCTCCTTTCTCCGGGATCATCAGGCGCCGGCACTGATCGGGCGAAGGCGTAAAGGTGGTGTCTTTCATCCCCAGCGGACGGGTGATCTGCTCTTCAAACAGCTGCGGATAAGGCTTGCCCGCAGCGGTAGAGAGCGCATCGGCCAGTAAATCGAACGCCAGATTGGAATAGGCGGCCTGCGAACCCGGCGCGGCTTTTAACGTTGCCGTGGAGAGCCAGTTCCAGCGCTGCTGGCGCGTCGGCCAGACGAACACCGGACGATGCGCCGCGCCGCCGGGCTGCTCGCGCGGCAGGGCGCTGGTATGGGTCGCCAGATTCACCAGCGTAATGGGCGCTCCCTGATATGTCGGCACGCGCGCGCCCGGCGGGGCGTATTTGCTCAGCGGATCGTTGAGCTTCACCACGCCCTGGTCGAGAAGTTTGACCAGCATTTCGCTGGTCATCAGCTTGCTCAGGGAGGCGATGCGAATCACCGAATCGAGCTGCGGGTGCTCATTATTGCCCGGGCGCGTCTCGCCGAAGCTGCGAAATACGCGCTGGTTACCATCGATAACCACCAGCGCCATGCCTATCGCGCCGCTGCCGTAGTAGATATGGTTAGCGTAACGGTCGACAACATCCGCAGCGAATTCCGGGTCGACGCTCGGCTGCGCGGCCTGGGCCGATGTCAACGACGCCGCGCACAGCGCAGCAAAAATGAGCAGACTACGTTTCAACGGGGGCATCCATCATGGTGAAGAAAAATATAGAGCGTATTTATACTACGAAGCGCCGCCGAGCAAAGCGCTAATAACGCCATTCTGTGCGGAAAAACGTAACCTGGCGTAAAAAATCCTTTTTTTGCTTTCGGATAGCGGCTTTCGCCTGCGGGCGCGTATGATACTCGTTTTGGCTAAACATGGGTGGCAAGAGACGATGGCGGCGAAACGGGTAGTGATGGTAGTGGATATGCAAAACGGCGTTTTCGCGACGCCGCGTATTGAGCGCGAGCGCTGCGCGGCGCAAATTAACCGCCTGATAAACGCCGCGGATACCGTTATCTTCATTCAGCACTGCGAAGAGGGCGGTCTGGAAGAGGGGAGCGAAGGTTTTGCTTTGCTGCCTGAACTGCACCAGCCGGCAGGCGCGTTGTTCGTGACCAAGACCGCCTGCGACGCCTTTTACCGCACCCGCCTGGAAGAGGTGCTGCGCGAACATCACATCACGCAGTTTGTGATTTGCGGCTGCGCCACCGACTACTGCGTAGATACCACCATCAAAAACGGCGCCAGCCGGGGCTATGCGATTACCGTCGCTGAAGATGCCCATACCACAGCCAACCGCCCGGCGGCGCAGGCCGTCACGCTGATCGCCCACTACAACGAGGTGTGGCGTACGCTGACCGTTCCGGGCAATCCTTTACAGGTGAAATCGACAGAAACAATTCTGAACGGATGGTCGGCGAACTAAGCTGCTGATATCCGGTCTCATCATCCGCCCACTTTGCTTCGCTGCGACGGCTTTGCGGCGGGCGTCTTTGTGGTACACAGCACAGCAAAACGAAAAAGAAGTTAGCAGGAGAGCATGATGTTTAAATCCTTTTTCCCCAAACCGGGGCCGTTTTTTATTTCTGCCTTTATCTGGTCGCTGCTGGCGGTGATCTTTTGGCAGGCGGGCGGCGGCGACTGGCTGCTGCGGGTCACCGGCGCATCCCAGGATGTGGCGATTAGCGCGGCGCGCTTTTGGTCTCTCAATTACCTGGTGTTCTACGCGTTCTACGTATTCTGCGTGGGCGTTTTCGCCCTCTTTTGGTTTATTTACAGCCCCCACCGCTGGCAGTACTGGTCGATCCTCGGCACCTCGCTGATTATTTTCGTCACCTGGTTTCTGGTCGAGGTTGGGGTGGCGATCAACGCCTGGTACGCCCCGTTCTACGATCTTATTCAGGCCGCGCTGGCGACGCCGCATAAGGTCAGCATTAACCAGTTTTATCAGGAGATTGGCATCTTTCTCGGCATCGCGCTTATCGCGGTGGTCATCGGGGTGATGAACAACTTCTTCGTCAGCCACTACGTTTTCCGCTGGCGTACCGCCATGAACGAACACTATATGGCGCACTGGCAGCATCTGCGCCATATCGAAGGCGCCGCGCAGCGTGTGCAGGAAGATACCATGCGCTTTGCTTCCACCCTGGAGAGCATGGGCGTCAGCTTCCTTAATGCGGTGATGACCCTTATCGCCTTCCTGCCGGTGCTGGTGACGCTCTCCGCGCACGTCCCGGATTTACCGATTGTCGGCCACCTGCCTTACGGCCTGGTGATTGCCGCCATCATCTGGTCGTTAATGGGTACCGGCCTGCTGGCGGTGGTGGGGATCAAGCTGCCCGGCCTGGAGTTCAAAAACCAGCGCGTTGAGGCCGCCTATCGTAAAGAGCTGGTGTACGGCGAAGATGACGCCAACCGCGCGACGCCGCCGACGGTGCGTGAGCTGTTTGGCGCCGTGCGCCGCAACTATTTCCGCCTCTACTTCCACTACATGTATTTCAATATCGCCCGTATTCTGTATCTGCAGGTGGATAACGTTTTCGGTTTGTTCCTGCTGTTTCCGTCGATTGTTGCCGGTACGATTACGCTGGGCCTGATGACCCAGATCACCAACGTCTTTGGCCAGGTCCGCGGTTCGTTCCAGTATCTGATTAGCTCATGGACTACACTGGTTGAGCTGATGTCTATCTACAAACGTCTGCGCAGCTTCGAGCGCGAGCTGGATGGCAAAGAGCTGCAGACCGTGACGCAAACATTAAGTTGATCAACGCAAGGATGAACCATGCCGGTAGCGCAATCCAGAATCACTTCTCTCACCCTGACGCTACTGGCAGGGATTATCCTCACCGCCTGCTCCAGCAAGCCGGAGCCGGCGCTGAAAAAGGGCGAAAAGGCGATTGATGTTGCCGCGGTGGTGCGGCAGAAAATGCCCGCCAGCGTGAAAGATCGCGAGGCCTGGGCGCAGGCCATCGCCAAAACCTTTGCCAGCCAGAAGCTGGCGCCGACGGAAGAGAACGTCTGTTCGGTGCTGGCGGTGGCGCAGCAGGAGTCCAACTATCAGGCCGACCCGGCGGTGCCGGGGCTGAATAAAATCGCCTGGCAGGAGATTGACCGCCGGGCGGAGAAAATGCATATCCCGGTTTTTCTGGTGCATACCGCGCTGAAAATCAAATCGCCCAACGGCAAAAGCTATAGCGAACGCCTCGATAGCGTGAAAACCGAAAAGCAGCTGAGCGCGATTTTCGATGATTTTATCGGCATGGTGCCGATGGGGCAGAAGCTGTTCGGCTCGCTGAACCCGGTGCATACCGGCGGCCCGATGCAGGTCAGCATCGCCTTCGCCGAGCAGCATACCGACGGCTACCCGTGGAAAATCGACGGTACCGTACGCCAGGAGGTGTTCAGCCTGCGCGGCGGTCTGTGGTTCGGCACCTATCATCTGTTGAACTATCCGGCGAACTACAGCGTGCCGCTGTACCGTTTTGCCGATTTCAACGCCGGATGGTACGCCAGCCGTAACGCCGCCTTCCAGAACGCCGTCTCTAAAGCGACGGGCGTGAAGCTGGCGCTGGATGGCGATTTGATTCGCTACGATAGCGACGAGGCCGGAACCACCGAACTGGCGGTGCGCCGGTTATCCTCACAGCTGGCAATGAGCGATGATGATATCCATCGTCAGTTAAAGAAGGGCGATACCCTGGCGTTTGAAGAGAGCGATCTCTATAAGCAGGTGTTTCGCATTGCCGATAAGAAAGCCGGCAAAACGCTCCCGCGGGAGGTGCTGCCGGGCATTCAGCTTGAGAGCCCGAAAATCACCCGTAACCTGACGACCGCCTGGTTTGCCAAACGCGTTGACGACCGGCGGGCCAGCTGTATGGCGCGCCGTTAGCGGCGGCTGCGCCAGCGGAATATCAGCCCAGGAATACCAATGAGCACGCAGCCCGCCAGGAAGGGAATCAGGCCGAACAGGGTACCGACTACCAGGCTAATCTCGACCCGCGGGCGGCTGCTGTCCTGCATTTGAATCAGATGCTCAAAAACGCCGGGCGCGTGGATCAGCATACTCAGCATTTGCGCACCGGCCCAGAAGCAAAACAGCACAAACAGAGCGTAAGCGATGTTGCTGCCGGTGAGAGAGCCCCTCTTTTTGCCGCCGTTGACGGTCTTTGCAAAGGTGAACTCTGCCATCTTGACCTCCGTACTTCACTTTCTTGCCGTTTTTTCCACGGCGACGTAGAGGGTAATTCTGGCAACGAAGGGGGGATTTCAGTATCAGATTGCTGGTAATTTCCGCCCAGGAATATTCCTGATTTCATCGGGTTGTGAGTTTGCTACAAATTTGTGAAATTTAGACCGATATCGCAATGTGCGACAATTCTCAACGCCGCTACAGACCCGCGGTGGCGGCTATGCGAAGATGCTTTTTTTGTTGTCGGAGTGGTTATGAAACTCACGGAAAAAATCCGCCGCGATTGGCACTACTACGCGGTAGCGCTGGGGTTAATTTTTATTATGAATGGCGTGGTCGGGCTGCTCGGGTATGAAACCGAAGGCTGGCGTTCTTACGCGGTTGGGCTGGTGACGTGGGTCATTAGCTTCTGGATTGCCGGGTTTATTATTCGCCGCCGCCCAGCAGAGGAAGCGTGAACCGGAGGTGGTGAACCCGTAGCCCGGCTAAGCGCAGCGCGAGCCGGGAATATGCCGGGCTGATACATCAACCCCGGCGCACTCCCCGGTCGCGGCGTAAACGCTTACTCGGGCTTAATTCATCGATGTTTTCAGCGCCCGATCGGCGGCGTGACGCTCAAGCGCCAGCTCAATCAGGCGGCTAATCAGGCTGGTATAGTCCAGACCGCTGGCCTGCCATAGCTTCGGATACATGCTGATGTTGGTGAAGCCCGGCAGCGTATTGATTTCGTTAATCACCACGTCGTTATCGGCGGTCAGGAACACATCGACGCGCGCCATCCCGCAGCAGCCGAGGGTCTGATAGGCGCGAACGGCGATATCGCGAATTTTATCGTTTACATCGCTGTCGATGGCCGCCGGAACCACCACCTTCGCGCCCTGATCGTCAATGTACTTGGTGTCATAGGCGTAGAATTCGCTGTTGAGGACGATTTCACCGCAGGTGCTGGCCTGGGGATTATCGTTGCCCAATACCGCGCACTCGATCTCACGCCCTTTAATCCCCTGTTCAACCACCACTTTATGGTCAAATTCGAAGGCCAGGGCGACGGCCTGCTGATACTGCTCTTCGCTGTTGACCTTGCTGACGCCCACCGAGGAGCCCTGGTTCGCCGGTTTGACGAACAGCGGCAGGCCCAGCTTCGCCTGCACTTCGGCAAAGCTCACCTGATGACGGTTGGCGCGGGTCAGGGTAATAAAAGGCGCAATCGACAGCCCGGCATCGCGCAGCAGACGCTTGGTCACGTCTTTGTCCATGCAGGCGGCGGAGCCGAGGACGTCGGAGCCGACGAAGGGCAGGTTAGCCATCCGCAGCATACCCTGCAGAGAACCATCTTCCCCAAGGGTGCCGTGAACAATCGGGAAAATGACGTCGATGGCCGCCAGCGGCTGGCCGCTATCGGCGTTAATCAGCTGCTGCGCTTCGCGTCCGGGAATTTGCGCCAGGGTAATATCGGATGGGCGCAGGGCAATATGGGCGGGGTCCTGCGGATTGAGCAGATAGTTGCTGGCGTCGTTGATATGCCACTGCCCCTGCTTATCAACCCCCAGCAAAACGACGTCGAAGCGCGTTTTGTCGATGGCTTCCACGATATTTTTCGCTGACTGTAGCGATACTTCATGTTCTGCCGACTTACCGCCGAAAACGATCCCAACCCTCATCTTAGCCATTTCAACTTCCATCATGATTACATCAAAGGGCATAACATAGCATGTGAAACGGCCGCCTGGCTGCCATAATATTCACCGGGTAAAGCATTGGGAGGCAGCGCGTGAAAGGAAAAGGGCTTATCGTTCTGTTGGCGCTGCTGGCGGCCGGATATTACGGCTATCGTTATCTTCCCGCGCACTATAACCCGCTGGCGCCGCTGCGTCTGGAGGATCCGCCGGGGTTCATCACCCACTATAAGCTGCGGCGATTGACGCCCGGACAGTGCGCCAACCTGCTGAAGGAAGCGAATCAGCGAAATCTCATCACCAGCCGGGCGGTGGCCGATAGCGGGGGAGAGTGCCCCCTGCAAAACGTGGTTCGGGTACGCGATTTTGGCGCGGTAAAGCTCAGCAGCAGCTTCCTCGCCAGCTGCCCGCTGGCGTTAAGCAGCGCGCTGTATCTGCAACAGCAGGCGAAACCGCTGACCCGGCGGATGCTGGGGCAAGAGCTCCGCCAGGTCGACCATTTTGGCAGCTATGCCTGCCGTAATATTTACCATCGTCAGAACGCGCGGCGCAGCGAGCACGCTACCGCGGAGGCGCTGGATATCAGCGGCTTTCATTTGGCCGATGGCCGACGCATCAGCGTGCTGAAAGGGTGGCCCGATGCGCAGTATCACCCCTGGCTACAGGCGTTACTGGCCGGCGGTTGCAGCTATTACGGCAACGCTTTAGGGCCGGACTATAACGCGGCCCATGCGAACCATTTTCACCTCGGTATGCGCGGCCAGGGGTTCTGTTTCTGAGCATAACTCGCTGTATACCACGCTTTTCACCACGAAATTATTCGCAACAGGGCAATCTGGTGTCATAAAACACTAAACTCGCCGTCAGCGCATCTCTGGTAGTACGTCGGACAGGGGAAATTGCTAAGCTAGTTAATAATTGCCAAAAAATTAATGAATACGCGTAGTTATGGAATCCTGGAAGGTTAATCTTATCTCCGTCTGGTTTGGCTGTTTTTTTACCGGCCTGGCCATCAGCCAAATTCTTCCCTTTTTGCCGCTGTACGTTTCCCAACTGGGCGTGACCTCGCATGAAGCGTTATCCATGTGGTCGGGCCTGACGTTTAGCGTCACTTTTCTGGTGTCGGCGATTGTCTCGCCGATGTGGGGGAGCCTCGCCGACCGCAAAGGGCGCAAGCTGATGCTGCTGCGCGCCTCGCTGGGGATGGCCATCGCCATTTTACTTCAGGCGTTCGCCACCAACGTCTGGCAGCTGTTTATCCTGCGCGCGGTGATGGGACTGACTTCCGGCTATATTCCCAACGCCATGGCGCTGGTGGCGTCTCAGGTTCCGCGCGAGCGTAGCGGCTGGGCGCTGAGCACGCTGTCGACGGCGCAGATCAGCGGCGTGATTGGCGGGCCGCTGCTCGGCGGTTTCCTGGCCGACCACGTCGGTTTGCGCGCCGTATTTATCATCACCGCGATTTTGCTGACCGTAAGCTTCCTGGTGACGCTGTTTCTGATTAAAGAGGGCGCCCGACCGCAGGTCACGAGGGCGGAGCGGCTGAGCGGCAAGGCGGTATTTGCCTCGCTGCCCTATCCGGGACTGGTGATCAGCCTGTTTTTCACCACTCTGGTGATCCAACTTTGCAACGGCTCAATCGGCCCGATTCTGGCGCTGTTTATCAAGTCGATGGCGCCGGATAGCAATAACATCGCCTTTCTCGCCGGCATGATCGCCGCCGTGCCGGGCGTGTCGGCGCTGATTTCGGCTCCCCGTCTGGGGAAACTGGGCGACAGGATCGGCACCTCGCGGATCCTGCTGGCGACGCTGTGCTGCGCGGTGGTGATGTTCTTTGCCATGTCGTTTGTTACCACCCCATTCCAGCTTGGTGTGCTGCGTTTCCTGCTCGGTTTTGCCGATGGGGCGATGCTGCCGGCGGTGCAAACCCTTCTGCTCAAATACTGCAGCGACAGCGTCACCGGGCGTATTTTCGGCTATAACCAGTCGTTTATGTATCTTGGCAACGTGGCCGGGCCGCTGATCGGCGCGTCGGTCTCGGCCATGGCCGGCTTCCGCTGGGTGTTTATCGCCACGGCGGTTATTGTCCTGATCAATATCTGGCAGCTGGCCATCATGCTGCGCCGCAGCCGCCGTCCTGCGGCTTAATTCCGCTCTTTCTCCTCGGCCGCGATGGATGCGACAGCGTCAGTAGCGGCCTCGGTGTTCCTTAAGCTTTAAATGTATCACCGATCACAAAACGATCATTTTCCCCTCCCATCCTCTTCTATTCCTGACTGTTACGCGTATACAGTTACGCGTAACAGTTATTGAAAAAGAGGTTTTATGCGAAATTTATTTGATTTGTCAGGGAAGCGCGCGCTGATCACCGGATCCGCTCAGGGGATTGGCCATCTGCTGGCCGGCGGCCTCGCCGAGTACGGCGCGGAGATCATCATCAACGACCGCACCCAGGCGCGCGCGGACCAGGCGGCGCAGGCGCTGGTGGCGCAGGGTTTTCATGCGGTAGGGGTCGCCTTTGATGTCACCCGGGCGGCGCAGGTCGAGCAGGCGATAGCCCGCATCGAAGAGGAGATCGGCGCCATTGATATTTTAATTAATAACGCCGGGATCCAGCGGCGTTTCCCTTTTACCGAATTTCCGGAGGAGGAGTGGGATAACGTTATTGAGGTCAATCAGAAGGGCGTTTTCCTGGTTTCACAGCAGGTGACGAAATATATGATGGGCCGCCGCGCGGGGAAAATAATTAATATTTGCTCAATGCAGAGCGAGTTGGGGCGTAAAACCATTACGCCTTATGCGGCCTCGAAAGGGGCGGTTAAAATGCTGACCCGCGGCATGTGCGTTGAGCTGGCCGAATATAATATTCAGGTTAACGGTATCGCGCCGGGATATTTTGCCACCGACATGACGGCCGCCCTGGTCAACGATGAGGCGTTTTCCGCCTGGCTGTACCAGCGTACCCCGGCGGCGCGCTGGGGAAAACCGGAAGAACTGATTGGCGCCGCGGTATATCTGGCCTCGTCGGCGGCAAACTTTGTTAACGGTCATTTGCTGTTTGTGGACGGCGGAATGCTTGCCGCTGTCTGAATCACTTCGCGTCCTTCGGGCAGCAGCGTGCCCGCACTACCTGAAGGACAGAGTATTAAACCCGTGTGATGATATTGATATCTGAGGAGTGCTTATGCACATGCTCGCGAAATTACCCGCGCGTCGCTGGTGGTATTTAATGCCGATTATATTTATTACCTATAGTCTGGCCTACCTTGACCGTGCGAATTATGGTTTTGCCGCTGCGGCGGGAATTGAAAGCGATTTGGGTATTACCAAAGGAACGGCATCGCTTATTGGCGCGCTATTTTTTCTCGGCTATTTCTTTTTCCAGGTACCCGGCGCGATATATGCGGTAAAACGCAGCGTGCGAAAAATGATTTTCTTTAGCCTGATTTTATGGGGATTCTGCGCGGCGGCGACCGGGTTCGTCAGCAATATTCCGATGCTGATGGCGATTCGCTTTACCCTTGGCGTGGTTGAGGCGGCGGTGATGCCGGCGATGCTGATTTATATCAGCAACTGGTTTACGAAAACCGAGCGTTCGCGCGCCAACACGTTCCTGATCCTCGGAAACCCGGTGACGGTGCTGTGGATGTCTATCGTTTCCGGCTACCTGATTCAGGCGTGGGGCTGGCGCGAAATGTTTATCATCGAAGGCATTCCGGCGGTACTGTGGGCAGTATGCTGGTGGATACTGGTACGCGATAAACCGTCCGAGGTTTCCTGGCTGAACGAGCAGGAAAAAGAGACCCTGCAGAAGGTGATGGACAGCGAGCAGAGTCATATCAAGCCGGTGCGCAACTACGGTGAAGCGCTGCGCTCGCGCAATGTGATTATGCTCTGCGCCGTGCACGCGCTGTGGAGCATCGGCGTGTACGGCTTTATGATGTGGATGCCGTCGATTCTGAAAAACGCCGCGCAGATGGATATCGTGGCGGTGGGCTGGCTGGCGGCGGTGCCGTACCTGGCGGCAATTATCCTGATGCTGACGGTCTCCTGGCTGTCGGATAAGTTCCAGAATCGTAAACTGTTTATTTGGCCGTTATTGCTGATTGCCGCTATCGCTTTCTTTGGCTCCTGGCTGGTGGGCAACCAGGCGTTCTGGCTCTCCTATGCGCTACTGGTCATTGCCGCGGCCTGCATGTATGCGCCGTATGGGCCGTTCTTCGCGCTTATTCCTGAACTGCTGCCGCGCAACGTTTCCGGCGTATCGATGGGCTTAATCAACAGCTTTGGCGCGCTCGGCGCTTTCCTTGGTGCGTGGCTGGTGGGGTACCTCAACGGGATTACCGGCGGGCCGGGAGTTTCCTATACCTTTATGGCTGTCGCGCTGCTGTCCTCCGTCGTGCTGATGTACAACGTGCGCGCTAACCCGCAACCCGTTTCCCCGGTGACGGCAAAAAAGGTTGCCGGCTAACATAAACCGCCGCTGCTGTGGTAAGGTTCTCTGCGAGCATAAAAGTCGCTTGTCGTAGAGAACCTGATGAAAAACAACCGGATGACATTGCAGGATATCGCCAACCTGGCGGGGCTGAATAAAATGACGGTCAGCCGTTATTTACGTGACCCTGGCCAGGTTTCTGAGCGCAGCCGTGAGCTGATTTCAAAGGTCATGGAAGAGAACAACTATATCCCTAACCGCGCCCCGGAAATCCTGCTTAACGCCCGGAGTAAAACGATTGGCGTGCTTATTCCCTCTTTCCGTAACCAGATTTTTGCCGATGTGCTGGCCGGCATTGAGTCGGTGACCTCCGCGCACCAGTATCAGACCCTGATTGCCAACTACGAATATGACCCGCAGCGCGAAGAGCGCGAAGTGCTCAATCTGCTCTCTTATAATATCGATGGGCTGATTTTGACCGGGAAGCAGCACAGCGATCGCATGGTGCAGTACGTGCGCGCCAGCGGTATCCCCGTTGCTGAACTGATGGACTACGGCGGCCAGCAGCTGGATATCCAGGTGGGGTTCGATAACGAAAAGGCGGCGTGGGATATGACCCATGCTTTTCTTGAGAGCGGCAAACGGGCGATCGCCTTTTTTGGTTCAATGGACGATCCCCGCGATTTAAGCCGCTTCCGCGGCACCGAGCTGGCGCTGGCGGAGCACGGCCTGAAGGCGTATCACATGGCGCCGCGGACCATCTCCTCGGTTGCGCTTGGCCGGCAGATGTTCCTGCAGATGCAGCAGACGCGCCCGGATATTGACGCCATTTTTTGTACCAACGACGATCTGGCGGTGGGGGTGCTGCTCGAGTGCCAGGCGCAGGGGAAAGCCGTCCCGCAGGAGATCGCCATCGCCGGTTTTCACGGGCTGGAAATTGGCCGTGCGCGGCTGCAAAAAATAGCCAGCGTCATTACCCCACGTTATGAAATCGGTAAAACGGCGAGCGAAATACTTATTGCGCGCCTGACCGGTAAAGACGCGCCGGACAGCGTGAATCTGGCCTACCAGATATATTATGGCGATACGTTATAGTTATCGATAGAATAGCGATATTCCATTTTATTCTTATTTGTTAAAGTTGGTTATGATGCTTATTAATCCGCATTGAGTAAATTCCTGGCGGGTGGCATGCAAAGAGCAAAACGTTTCGCTTGTTATTCACCGGCGTGGCGAACTTTTTTAAAAAATAATAGTGGCAACCGACGGCTAATGTATGACATAAATAGCAGACTACGGACCTCGCATAAGGATAAAGTGCTGTGAAGAATCTCATTGCTGAGCTACTGGTAAAACTCGCCCAAAAGGAAGAAGAATCGAAGGAGCTGACGGCCCAGGTTGAGGCGCTGGAAGTGGTGGTGACCGCTCTGCTACGTCATATGGAGCAGGACGCCCAGCAGGCGCTCATCACCGATATTGAGCAGGCCATCGATGAGGCCAGCCCCGGCCCGCTGGTGGATGACCGCGATACCCAGCTACTGCAGCAATATATAAAGAAGCTGTTACGGCATCCTCGTAGTTAGTTTTGTGACAGGGTATGGATGCTGTCATTTTACTGTCACATCGCTTTTATACAGTCTCCCTCGTTTTGTTTTTTAAAGTATTTTTTACATGGAGACGATAAAAGTGAAATTAAGCGCCCTGTTTATTGCCCTGCTGCCTCTGCTGGGCTCCCCGATTATTCATGCAGAAACAACAACCGCACCGGTTCTGGAAAATCGTGCCGCGCAGGGCGATATCACCACGCCGGGCGGCGCGCGTCGTTTAAGCGGTGACCAGACCGAGGCGCTGCGCGCTTCGTTAATCAATAAACCGGCTAAAAATATTATTTTGCTGATTGGCGATGGAATGGGCGATTCTGAAATCACCGCCGCGCGAAATTATGCAGAAGGGGCGGGCGGCTTCTTTAAAGGCATTGACGCGCTGCCGCTGACCGGCCAGTACACCCATTACTCTCTGGATAAGAAAACCGGCAAGCCGGATTATGTCACCGACTCCGCCGCTTCCGCAACGGCCTGGACCACCGGCGTGAAAAGCTATAACGGCGCGCTGGGCGTGGATATCCATGAAAAAGATCATCAGACCATCCTTGAGCTGGCGAAAGCGGCGGGCTTAGCCACCGGTAACGTCTCCACGGCGGAACTGCAGGACGCCACTCCCGCTGCGCTGGTGGCGCATGTGACGTCGCGTAAATGCTACGGCCCGAGCGTGACCAGCGAAAAATGCGCCAGCAACGCGCTGGAAAAGGGCGGTAAAGGTTCGATTACCGAACAGCTGCTGAACGCCCGTCCCGACGTAACACTGGGCGGCGGCGCGAAAACCTTCGCGGAAAGCGCGACGGCCGGTGAATGGCAGGGCAAAACGCTGCACGATCAGGCGGTAGCCCGCCGCTACCAGATCGTCACCGACGCCAGCTCGCTGGCCGCCATTAGCCAGGCCAATCAGGACAAACCCCTGCTCGGTCTCTTCGCGGAAGGCAATATGCCGGTGCGTTGGGAAGGCCCAAAGGCGTCTTATCACGGCAATATCGATAAGGCGGCGGTGACCTGTACGCCGAACCCGAAACGCGATGCATCGGTGCCGACGCTGGCGCAGATGACCGAAAAAGCCATCGATCTGCTGAGCAGCAATGAGAAGGGGTTCTTCCTGCAGGTGGAAGGCGCTTCTATCGATAAACAGGATCACGCGGCGAATCCGTGCGGTCAGATTGGCGAGACCGTCGATCTGGACGAAGCGGTACAGAAGGCGCTGGAATTTGCCAAAAAAGAGGGCAATACCCTGGTTATCGTCACCGCCGACCACGCTCACGCCAGCCAGATTATCCCGGCAGATACCAAAGCGCCGGGCCTGACGCAGGCGCTGAACACCAAAGATGGTTCGGTGATGGTGATGAGCTACGGCAACTCTGAAGAAGAGTCGATGGAACATACCGGCACCCAGCTGCGTATTGCCGCCTACGGCCCGCACGCGGCCAACGTGGTGGGTTTAACCGACCAGACGGACCTGTTCTACACCATGAAAGCCGCACTTAATCTGAAATAACCGGGCGCCGGTGATGAATTTTCGTTACCGGCTGGTTTTTTCTCCATCAGCGACCAGACTTACAGAGATCCACTCATAGAGGATGGTGCGATGAAAATAACATTACTTGTGACCCTACTTTTTGGCCTGGTATTTATGACAGCGGTGAGTGCCGCGGAAAAAGAGTTGACCCCTCAGCAGCAAAAGATGAGCGTCTGCAATAAAGAAGCGTCATCGAAGTCGCTGAAAGGGGATGAGCGTAAAACGTTTATGAGTAGCTGCCTGAAGAAAGATGGCGCCGCGCAGGACGGTAAGGGGCTAACGCCTCAGCAGCAGAAAATGCGCGAGTGTAACGCTCAGGCGACCCAGCAGTCCCTGAAAGGGGACGATCGCAGCAAATTTATGAGCGCCTGCCTGAAAAAACAGGTGTAAGAAATGGGCGGGTGAGGGAAACCTCACCCGCTATTCGCTATTGCAATCAGGAACGGCTCAGCTTCTCTGATTTCTCCATGCATTTCACCATCGCTTCGATGACGGCGGAACGGAAGCCTTTCTCTTCCAGCACGCGCACGGCTTCGATGGTGGTGCCGCCGGGCGAACACACCATATCCTTCAGCGTTCCCGGATGCTCGCCGCTTTCGAGTACCATTTTGGCCGAGCCCATCACCGCCTGCGCCGCGAATTTATAAGCCTGCGCGCGGGGCATTCCGCCAAGCACAGCGGCGTCGGCCATCGCTTCGATAAACATAAAGACGTAAGCCGGCGCGGAGCCGCTGACGCCGACCACCGGATGAATCATCGGCTCAGCAATGATTTCCGCCTGACCAAAGCAGCGGAATATGGTCAGGATCTCCGCGGTTTCTTCGGCGCTGACCAGCGCATTCGGCGTGACCGACGTCATCCCCGCGTTGACCAGCGAAGGCGTGTTGGGCATCGCGCGGACTATTTTGCGGTCATGGCCTAAGGCGCGCGCCAGCTGGTCGAGCGTCACGCCCGCGGCGATAGAAACCACCAGAGAGTCTTTATTCAGGCTGGAGGCGACGTCGCTGAGCACTTTTACCATCACGCCCGGCTTTACGGCGCCAAAAACGATATCCGCCACCTGAGCCACTTCCTGCGCGCTTTGCGCCGCATTAATGCCGTATTGGTCGTGCAGGGCCGCCACTTTATCCGGCGACGGGGTATAGACCCAGATTTGACCCGGCTGCACCTGCCCGCTGGCGATCAGGCCGCCCAGGATGGCCTTGCCCATGTTGCCGCAGCCGATAAAGCCGATTTTCTTCTCCATCACCAATCCCCTTTGTTTGTTTTATCGTTAGCGATATAGCTTAACATCTTGTTGCTTTCGCGGAAGGCAAAAGCAGGCGACAATACGGCATCTCTTTTTCATCGACAGGAGCCGCAATGGCTATTTGGGTTGATGCGGACGCGTGTCCGAACGTCATTAAAGATATTTTGTTCCGCGCCGCCGAGCGCGCGCAAATCTCGCTGACGCTGGTTGCTAACCAGCCTCTGCGCGTCCCGCCGTCGCGCTTTATCCGCACGCTGCGCGTGGCGCAGGGGTTTGACGTGGCGGATAACGAAATCGTACGTTTATGCGAGCCGGGAGATCTGGTGATTACCGCCGATATCCCGCTGGCGGCGGAAGTGCTGGAGAAAGGCGGGGCGGCGCTGAATCCACGCGGTGAACGCTACAGCGAGGCGACCATTCGCGAACGCCTGACGATGCGCGACTTTATGGAAACGATGCGGGCCAGCGGCGTGCAGACCGGCGGCCCGGATAGCTTATCCCAGCGCGATCGGCAGCAGTTTGCCGCCGCGCTGGAGAAATGGCTGTTAGACGTTAAGCGCCAGCAGGGTTAAACCCAGCTGTCGTCGTCGCTGCCGAAATCATCATTGCCGAAACCGGCGTCAAAGTCGGCGTCATAATCGTTGTTGTCGGCGAGGAACTGCCCGTCATCCTGGCGGAAGGTATCGTCAGCGACGCTATTGTCCTGCGCCTGGCTGAGATCCGGCTGCGGTTTCTCTTCGATGATATTGACGATCTCCTGCGGATGCGAGCCGCTAAACATATTGGTCAACATGTTTCCCAGCACCACGCCGCCCGCGACGCCTGCCGCCGTTTGCAGCGCGCCGGCCATAAAACCGCCGCCGCTGCGCGACGCCTGAGGGGCGTAGTTCTGCTGCTGCGCCTGCGGAGCATACTGAGGCTGGGCGCCGGCCTGCGGTCGGCCATACTGCTCGGCGCCAGGAATCGGGTCGGAACCGCGCGACTGACCGCCGCCAAACAGGCCTGAGAGAAACCCGCCGCTGCTCGGCTTCGCGGCCTGAAGCTGGGTCACCTGGCTCTCCAGCGCCTGAATACGGTCGTTGAGCTGTTTGATCGCCGCTTCCTGAATCAGAATCGTTTGCGCCATATAGTAAGGGGCGAACGGCTGCTCTTTAATGTGCCCGGCAATCCGCTCCTCAGCGCTGGCATCCCGTGATGCGCTGTGGCTCTCGGCCTCTTTTAATCGGGAAAACAGTCCATCGATAAGGCGTTGCTCTTCAGATTGCATACTACATACCTCTGTCATACTGATTGATTAGCTTCAGATTCGCTCCGAAGCACGCATCTTGTAAATATGCGGCAGCGTAAAGCTGTGCAGAAATGTGTTACTGTTTACGCCAGACTGCGAACAAAAAATAACTTCTGTACAAAAGTAAAGCTGGCATAACACCAAATGCAATGATAAGTTTACATTAAATGTCCTTTCTAATACTAAGGTGAAAGGGTTTGCAGATGGTGTGTAACGTTTATTTTACGATTTGCGTTGGGTAAGTTTGCGGTACCATTGTTTCTCTTTTCGCTTTCATTTATCCGCAAAATGCGGAACCAAGGGGTCTTCGGTAATGACACAGCTAATATTTCTTGTCGGGCCTCGCGGCTGCGGTAAAACGACCATCGGACACGCGCTGGCGAAAGCTCGCAGCTTTAAGTTCGCCGACACGGACCATGAGCTGCAGGAGCATGAGCAGCGTACGGTAGCGGCTATCGTCCAGCAGGAAGGCTGGGAACGCTTTCGTGCGCTGGAAACGCAGGCTTTAGAACGCGTCGCTCAACCCGCGACGATCATCGCCACCGGCGGCGGCATTATCCTCAGCGAATACAACCGACAGTTTATGCGGGAAAATGGCATCGTTATCTATCTCGAGGCCTCGGTTTCCGCGCTGATTGACCGCCTTGAAGCCTATCCGAAGGCGGAACAGCGCCCGACGCTGACCGGAAAGCCCATCCGCGATGAAGTGGGTGAGGTGCTGGCGCAGAGGGAAGCGCTGTATCGCGCGGCCGCGCATCATATTATTAATGCGACCGCCACGCCGGATGAGGTCGTGGAACAGATTATGACCACCGTCTGCGGCGAGACCTATACCAGTTAAGACTTTGCCTGGGGTAAACGGATCGGCAGCGCCTATACTTTAAAGCTCTTAAGGTAAAAAAAGGAAACGCTATGCCGACCAGACCTCCATATCCAAGGGAAGCGCGTGTTGTCGCCGTTGAAAAGGGCCCGCAGGGCCAAACGGTCACCTGGTATGAACTGCGCGCCGATCACCCGACGCCAAACTCACTCATCAGCGAACATCCTACAGAACAGGAAGCGCTGGACGCCAAACGGCGTTACGAAGATCCTGATAAGTCTTAATTCCTCTTAAATGTCCGGGATTCGTTCTGAAAAGATCGCTACCGGACATGTATCACATTTTTAATCTATTAACGGTACTAATGATTACCTAAGGTACGGATTTTCAGGAGCGTTTTTGACGCTTCTGGAATCTTTACATTCCATATCAGCCGTAACCTGCTACGCTTCTCGACGGTTGCTTTGGGTCACCAGGGGGCAGAAGTTGTAAATAAAAGCCTGTTTTGAAACAGCGGTTGTGAAAAGGTAAACGATATGAGTAGTGCATCGATGGCAATCTTGACCATTGGGGTCGTACCCGTGGCGGAGATGCTGCCGCTTTTAACTGAACATATCAGGGAAGACGAGATCGCCCACATTAGCCTGCTCGGCAAAATGACGCGCGAAGACGTTATGCGGGACTACAGCATAGAGCCCGGAGATGAGATGCTATTGACCTTGCTTAACGATAATCAAATTGCGCAGGTCTCACGGCAGAAGGTTGAGCGTGATTTACGTAGCGTCATTGCGATGCTCGATAAACAAAATTACGACCTTATTTTACTCATGAGCACTCATCCCTTTAGCGGATTTACGGCGAATAATGCGATCCTGCTTGAGCCGCAAAGAATTATTCCGCCGCTGGTCGCGTCGATTGTCGACGGCCATCAGGTGGGGGTGATTGTTCCGGTTGAAGAGATTTTGCCGCTGCAGCGGAATAAATGGCAGGTATTAGAAAATACTCCGTTTTACGCCATTTCCAATCCGGTGAGCGGCGGTAAAGAGGAGTTAATCGCCGCGGGCAGGGAGTTGATTGAACAGGGCGCAGACGTATTAATGCTGGATTGCCTTTGCTACCACCAGCAGCATCGCGACATATTACAAAAGGCGCTGGATATTCCGGTTCTGTTGTCAAATGTGCTGGTTTCACGGCTGGCGGCAGAACTATTAGTTTAACCTGATGTAACGCGTTAATTTTACGTGACAGGGGCAAGGAGCGCCCCCTATATTGTGCCTTCAACACAAGATCATAAGGGCGAGTTTATGCTTCAAAGCAATGAATACTTTGACGGAAAAGTAAAATCTATCGGCTTCACCAGCAGCAGCACCGGTCGTGCGAGCGTGGGCGTGATGGCGGAAGGGGAATATACCTTTGGTACCGCGCAGCCGGAAGAGATGACCGTAGTCAGCGGCGCGCTGAACGTACTTCTGCCGGGAGAAACCGAGTGGAAAGTCTATGCCGCCGGGGAAGTATTCAACGTTCCGGGGAATAGCGAGTTTAATCTGCAGGTGGCTGAGCCGACCTCTTATCTGTGCCGCTACCTGTAATGTTCGTTTCCTTCCTGCGCTGGCAGGAAGGAATTCACGAGATTAGCGCTGCGCTTCGCCGCCTAGCCCTTCCACCAGATTCTGAATCAGCGCGGCCAGCTCGCCGGTCATCAGAATAAAGTCCGCGTCAAAACGCTGGGCGAAATCTTCCCGATCGATATCTTCATTCTGATCGCGCAGTTCGTCGCAGAACTTCAGGCGTTTAATCGAACCATCATCGCACATTAAGAACTGAATGCGCTGCTGCCAGTCGAGCGCCAGCTTGGTGACGACCTTACCGGCTTCAATGTGCACGGCGATCTCGTCGCTCACCAGATCCTGTTTTTTCGCGCGGATCACGCCGCCGTCTTCCAGCATCGCTTTCAGCTCGGCTTCATCCAGCAGCTGGAAGCCCTGAGCTACGGTACCGGAACGCACCCACTCGGTCAGCGTCAGTTCGATCGGGGTTTCCAGCGCCAGCGGAACAACCGGCAGCGAGCCCAGGGTTTTACGCAGCAGCGCCAGCGTATCTTCCGCTTTTTTGGCGCTGGCGCAGTCCACCATGATCAACCCGTTGACGGTATCGATCCACATCATGGTCTGGCTGAAGCGGCTGAAGGCGCGCGGCAGCAGGGAATGCAGCACTTCATCTTTCAGAGAATCTTTTTCGGTTTTTTTCAGCTTACGGCCCTGCTCGGCTTCCAGCTTGAAGATCTTTGCTTCCAGCGCCTGTTTGATCACCGGAGACGGCAGGATCTTCTCTTCTTTACGCGCGCAGATAACGATCTGGCCATTTGCCGTATGCGTCAGCGCATCGCTGTGCGATCCCATCGGCGGTACCCAACCGGTTTTGGCCATATCCTGGCTGCCGCAAGGGGTAAAGGTCAGCTCGGCCAGCTGTTTTTCCATCTCCTCGGCGCGCAGGGAAATGTCGCGGCTGAGACGATAAACCATTAAATTTTTGAACCACAGCATGATAATTTCCACGGCTTAGTCGTTAAATCCAGCGGGCATGATAGCGAATTGTCGCTATGCTTGCATTGTTAATCGGGAGAGGAATTCACAGTGCGCATTGGCATTGATTTAGGCGGAACCAAAACGGAAGTCATCGCGCTGAGCGACCAGGGAGCGCAGCTATTTCGTCATCGCCTGCCTACGCCAGGGGGCGATTATCGCCAGACGATAGAGACGATAGCCTCGCTGGTCGAGATGGCCGAGCAGGCTACCGGGCAGAGCGGCACGGTCGGCATCGGCATCCCCGGGTCGATTTCGCCCTATACCGGCGTGGTCAAAAACGCTAACTCAACCTGGCTCAACGGTCAGCCGTTTGATAAAGACCTTAGCCAGCGTCTGCAACGGGAAGTGCGTCTGGCCAACGATGCCAACTGCCTCGCGGTGTCGGAAGCGGTAGACGGCGCAGCGGTCGGAGCGCAAACCGTATTTGCGGTGATTATCGGCACCGGCTGCGGTTCAGGCGTGGCCCTTAACGGGCGCGCCCATATTGGCGGCAACGGTACGGCGGGCGAGTGGGGGCACAACCCGCTGCCGTGGATGGATGAAGATGAACTTCGCTATCGCGCTGAAGTACCGTGCTACTGCGGCAAGCAGGGCTGTATTGAAACCTTTATCTCCGGTACCGGCTTTGCGACCGATTACCGGCGGTTAAGCGGGCATTCGCTAAAAGGCAGCGAGATTATGCAGCGCGTGGGCGAGCGGGATCCGGTGGCGGAGCTGGCGCTGAGCCGCTAGGAGATGCGGCTGGCGAAGTCGTTGGCTCACGTGGTTAACATCCTCGATCCGGACGTTATTGTGCTTGGCGGCGGAATGAGCAACGTTGACCGTCTCTACCAGACGGTGCCGAATCTGCTAAAACCATGGGTATTCGGCGGTGAATGTGAGACGCCGATTCGCCGGGCGGCGCACGGGGACTCCAGTGGCGTGCGCGGCGCGGCCTGGCTGTGGCCGCTGTAATCATCAACCGCTGCGCGGCCTGAACGGCGCAGCGGGTATCCCGTGGATTACCGGTCCGGGATCTCCTCTAGGCTGTAGTAAATCGACAGCCCCCTTTTTTTGCCCTCCTCAATATCCAGGTCCGCTCCGCGGGATTCGCCCGGCATGCGCAATATAGCGTCGCAGCGGCTAATGACACGGTGAGCGACCGGGTAGAGATATTCTTCGCTAATCGCATCGCCAATTTCCATTGAACCCGCAGCTTTGGCGATGGGCAGAGCCAGCCATTCGCCGACCACGGGGATATGGCCTTTCTGGTAAACGCGTAGCGCAACCTGGGCCATATTGTTCAAGTTAGCGTCGATAAGTTCCGCGCGATTGTGGGTGCCGCTGCGTACCGGGCCGGCAATCAAAATAAGTAAGCTTTTCATGGTTAAGACCTTCTTAATGGGCCAGAGGGGATGGGACGATGCTGCCGGAGGCTGCAGCACGCCCTCAGAAAAAATTATGAATGCACGTTTTTGCACGAAGCGATGTGGTTAAAATAATAAGCACGGTTTTATGCATGATTTCGCCTGTTATTCATCGTTAAAGCAATGAAATTAAACTTATCATGCATATTCGTGCAGTATCAAGATTTATCGTGAATGTTGAGCCCGGGCAACAACGCGACCTCTCCCGTGGGGGAGAGGCTTGAAGACAGGTGCGGAGGGGGGAAATTTATTCGACGGCGAAAGCTTTATCGAGACGGCTATAGCCCAGCCCGTTGATTTTTTTAACTTTAATTTGCACAGGAATGCGCTCTTTCATCGCCTCAACGTGGCTGATGACGCCGATAATCTTGCCGCTAGCGTTGAGCGCGTCCAGCGCATCCAGCGCGGTATCCAGGGTTTCGCTGTCCAGAGTGCCGAAGCCCTCATCGAGAAACAGCGAGTCTATCCGCGTTTTATGGCTCACCAGGTCGGAGAGCGCCAGCGCCAGCGCGAGGCTCACGAGGAAGCTCTCGCCGCCGGACAGCGTCCGGGTGTCGCGCACCGCGTCCGCCTGCCAGGTATCGACCACTTCCAGCTCCAGGGCGTCGCTGGCTTTGCGTTGCAGCAGATAGCGGCCGTGCAGGCGGTTGAGCTGATGGTTGGCCAGCCACACCAGGTTATCCAGCGTCAGTCCTTGCGCAAACTTACGGAATTTATCGCCCTCTCTGGAGCCGATAAGCGCGTTCAGCCATCCCCAGTCTTCCACTTCCTGCGCAGCGCGTTCCATCTGCTGGCGTAACGACCGCTGACGCTGCTGGTTTTCTGCATTCTGCTTCAGCTGCTGGCGAATCTCTCCCTGACGGGCGCTGTTTTCCCGCAGCAGCGTCGTCAGCTGCTGAAGCTGTTCCTGTACCCGCTCAAGAGGCTGGCTGATATCCGTTTCCGCCGGAGGCTGCTGGCGGTGGCTATCCAGCGCCTCGCGGGCCCGCATCGCCAGCGCCTGATTCTGCTGTAGCGTACTTTCCAGCGTCTGCTTCAGGCGTTCAAGGCGCCGGCGCGTCTCTTCATCGAGCAGCGCGGCGAGAAACGCCTGCTGGTCAGCGAACGGGCTGGCGGCCAGCGCCGCGCTGAACTGCGCTTCGCTCTCTTTCAACTGAGCCTGTTGCTGGCTCTCCTGCTGCCCCAGGGTTTGCCACTGGCTCTGAAGCGCGAGGCAGTCGTCGTGCACCTGGCGCCAGCCGTCCAGCGGCGCGGGTTCCGCCGCTAAGTCCGTTTCCGGCAAGGACTCCAGCAGCGGGGTCAGCTGCTGAAGCTGTTCCTGCAGGGCGATCAGTTCGTTCTGTTTGGCCTGCCAGCCGCGGGTCTCGTCTTCCCGCTGCGCCAGCCAGCCTGCGGCCTGCTCTGCTGCCGGTAAACTCAGCGCAAATGCGGCCAGTTCAGCCGCCAGCGCGGCGCTGCGCTGCGCCTGTTCCTGCTGGAGCTGCTGGAGCTGCTGCTGGCACTCCTGCTGCTGGGCCTGCCAGGCCAGACGCTGCTGATGCTGATACAGCCGCTGTTCATGCTCCTGCTGCGCGTTTAGCCAGCCGGGAATGTCATCCTTTGGCGTCAGGTCGATATTTAATCCGGCGATCGTCGCCTGCCAGCGTGAGGTAAGCGCTTGCTCCTGCTGCAGAAGCGATGCTTTCTCGGTGGCCTCTTTTTGCTGCTGCTTAAGCAGGGCGTCCAGCTCGCCGCGCACCAGGGCGCCGGCCTCCGCCAGCTGTTTGACTTCGCGCTCAAGCGCATCGCGCCGCGCCTGATTTACGCCGGGAACCAGCGCCTGATACTCGGCGACGGCCGGATGCTGCGCGGAACCGCAGAGAGGACAGGGGGAACCGGGCTGCAGGCGGGCTCGTTCGGCCTCCAGGCCGGCAATGCGCGCTTCCATTTCGCACAGGGCTTTGACATCGCTAAACTGCTGATTCTTCTCTTTATAGGCCTGCCGGCGCTGGGCCAGGGTGGTTTCCAGCCGCTCCTGCTCCTGCTTACTGGCCTGCCCGGCGGCATGAAGCTGTGATAATCGCTGGCTCAGCGGCTGCAGCTGGCCATGCAGGGCCGCGAGCTGCTGGCGCAGAGCGCGCGCCGCGGCGTGCTGCGCGAGGCCGGCGCTGACCTGCTCAGCATCCAGCGCCAGCCCGTCGGGCGGCAGTTCGCCCAGCCGGCGGCTGGTTTCCGCCAGACGCTGCTGCAGAGCGGCTTGCTGCTGCGTATCGCGGGCCTGCTGCTGGAAAGCGGCCCGCCAGCCCGCCAGCGCATTGCCCCATCGCTGGTAGCGGTCGTGCTCTTTTAGCCATGCGGCGAGCGTTTGCTGGTGGTTCTGCAGGCGTTCAGACTGCTGCCGGGCGGCGAGGCGAATCCCCGCCCGCAGCCGCAGTCGTTCATGTAAGCGAGTATTTACTTCTTCTCTCAGATTGCGGGTTTGCGCCAGCGCGGCGATTTGCTCCTGTTGACGCGTCCACTGCGGACGTAGCTGCTCCGCGGGCTGGGCATTCAGCAATACGGTAAGCTGCGGTTGCGCCTGCTCCAGCGCAGCCTGCGCTTCGCGTAGCGCGGTTTGAGCCTGCCTATCTTCTGCCGTCAGCTCTGCGCCGCGTACCAGCCACTGACGGGCATTTTGCAGGCGGGTTTGTTCGCTAACCTGCTGTTTTTCTTCATCAGTAAGCGCTTGCAAACTTTGTTGAAGCGCCTGCTGCTGTTCGTTGCTCAGCAGCAGCACGCCGGAGGCCTGGGCCTGAATTTTCTCCAGCTCGACGCGGGCCTGCTTATGCTTTTCAAAGACCTGTGCCGAAATCTGGCCGTAAATCTCGGTGCCGGTCAGCTCCTCCAGCAGCTCGGCGCGCTCTTTCGGTTTCGCATTCAGGAAGGCGGCGAACTGCCCCTGCGACAGCAGCATCGAGCGGGTGAAGCGGCCATAGTCCAGGCCGGTGAGCGAGGCGGTCAGTTCCAGCTTATCTTTGACCTTATCGGCGAGGATTTTGCCGTCCTCGCAGCGCGCCAGCTCGACGCGCGGAACCTGCAGGTTGCCGTCCGGCTGGTTTCGCGCCCGGTTCTGGCTCCAGAAGGCGCGGTAGGCGATGCCTTTGACCTCAAACTCCACTTCCGCCAGGCATTCGGCGGTGTCGCGGGTCATCAGATCGTTCTGCGATTGCGACACGCTGCTCAGGCGCGGGGTTTCGTGATACAGCGCGAGGCAGATAGCATCCAGCAGGGTGGTTTTTCCGGCGCCGGTTGGCCCGGTAATCGCGAACAGTCCGTTGCTGGCGAAGGGCTCAGCGGTGAAATCAATTTTCCATTCGCCTTTAAGTGAATTGAGGTTTTTCAGGCGTAAGCTGAGTATTTTCACAGGCGATCCTCACCGTTCAGGCTATGCAGCGTTTCATTAAAGAGCTGTTCCAGGCGCTGCTGCTGCGTCGCTTCCAGCGTTTCCAGCGCCAGACGGCGGGCGAAGACGTCCTCCACCTGCAGTTCGCTGAGGGTCTCGCGCTGAGCGCCGGCCAGAATGCGATCGCGCTGGGCGCGGCTGCGGCGTACCAGCAGCACTTCTACCGGCAGCGTTTCGGTCTGCGCCTGGATTTTACGTTGGATATCATGCATATATTCGTCGCTGGTGACTTCGATATCCAGCCACGCTGAGGGCTGCTGGTCGTTATTCTGCCGTTGGTTTAGCTGTGCGCTAATGCTGGCGAAATCGCCCTTCAGGACCACCAGCGGCTGGGTGACGGGGACGATAAGCGGCGTGACGTCCGTCAGGCAGCCGTTAGCGAAAGTGACCAGATTGACGCTCTTATTTTTCCCGGTTTCGTCAAAGCTCAGCGGGATGGGCGAACCGCTGTAGCGGATATGTTCGCAGCCGCCGACCACCTGCGCCCGGTGAATGTGGCCGAGCGCGATATAGTCGGCGGGCGGAAAGCGGCTCGCCGGGAAGGCGTCCAGCGTACCGATATAGATTTCGCGAACCGCGTCGCTTTTGCTGGCGCCGACGGTGGTTAAATGGCCGCTGGCGATAATCGGCAGCGCCCGGTCGCCGCGCAGTTCGCAGGCCAGCTGGTACTGCTGCTGGTAGTAGTCGCTGATGGCGCTGAGCAGCAGCTGCTGCTTTTCGCCGCCAGAGTGCCCGGCCTGGCTGGTCACCAGCTCACGCGGGCGCAGGAACGGTACCGGACAAAAAATCGCCCCCGGCGTACCGTCGCGCAGCGGCAGGATAAAAGGGGCGTGGCCGGCATTGGCCACCACCGTCGTATTCAGGAAGGCGAGAATGTCTCGCGACTCGTTGAGGGTGGCAACCGAATCGTGGTTTCCCGCCAGCACCACCAGCCGGCAGCGGGTCTGCTGCAGCTGAACGACAAAGCGGTTATACAGCTCGCGCGCGTAGCTCGGCGGTGAGCCGGTATCAAAAATATCGCCCGCAACAATAATGGCATCGACGTCATGCTCCTGCGCGCTGGCCAGCAGCCAGTCGAGAAACGCCTGATGTTCGGCGGCGCGACTTTTGCTGTAAAAATTTTGCCCAAGGTGCCAGTCAGAGGTGTGAAGGATGCGCATAGTTGTTCCATAGCGAAAAAGCGTAAGCGGCATTATATACCCGTCATCCTTCAAGTTGCTTATGCGTTGGCTACGTCCAGCCACCTGGTTACCTGTACTTGTGGGGAGTGAAACCTGAATTATTGAGGGGATAACGCTGCTTTTGGGTGAGTTAAGTCCGTGTCACAATTCGAAATCCGCGTTCATCTGGCGGTCATTTTTTTCATAAATCTGTCATAAATCTGACGCATAATGGCCGCGCACTTCTATACTGATGGCTAAAAAATACAGGGTAAATAATGGCGAGAAGAATTCTGGTCGTTGAAGATGAAGCTCCAATCCGCGAAATGGTTTGCTTTGTACTGGAGCAAAACGGCTTTCAGCCCGTCGAGGCGGAAGATTTTGACAGCGCGGTCAATCAGCTCAATGAACCCTGGCCTGATTTGATCCTCCTTGACTGGATGCTGCCGGGCGGGTCGGGTCTGCAGTTTATTAAACAGCTCAAGCGTGAAGCGATGACCCGCGATATTCCGGTGGTGATGCTGACCGCCCGCGGCGAAGAGGAAGATCGCGTCCGCGGCCTGGAGACCGGCGCCGATGACTACATCACTAAGCCGTTTTCCCCGAAAGAGCTGGTGGCGCGAATTAAAGCCGTGATGCGGCGCATTTCGCCGATGGCGGTGGAGGAGGTGATTGAAATGCAGGGGCTGAGCCTCGACCCCTCTTCGCATCGCGTCATGACCGGCGAAAACCCGCTGGATATGGGGCCTACGGAGTTTAAATTACTCCACTTCTTCATGACGCACCCGGAGCGAGTCTATAGCCGCGAACAGCTGCTGAATCACGTCTGGGGAACCAACGTTTATGTCGAAGACAGAACGGTAGACGTGCATATTCGCCGTCTGCGCAAAGCGCTGGAACATAGCGGCCATGACCGGATGGTACAAACGGTTCGCGGTACGGGATATCGTTTCTCCGCCCGTTTCTGAATGCTGACAGGAGTGTGAACCGTGCTGGAACGGCTGTCATGGAAAAGGCTGGCGCTTGAGCTTTTCTTGTGTTGTATCCCGGCCCTGATCCTCGGGGCGTTTTTAGGTTACCTGCCGTGGTTTTTATTGGCGGCAGTGACCGGTCTTCTTGTCTGGCATTTCTGGAATCTGATGCGCCTGTCGTGGTGGCTGTGGGTTGATCGCAGCATGACGCCGCCGCCGGGCAGCGGCAGCTGGGAGCCGCTGCTTTACGGACTGCACCAGATGCAGATGCGTAATAAAAAGCGCCGCCGTGAGCTGGGAAGCCTGATTAAGCGCTTTCGCAGCGGGGCGGAGTCTCTGCCGGATGCGGTGGTGCTGACCACCGAAGAAGGGGTGATGTTCTGGTGCAACGGTCTGGCCCAGCAGATCCTGAATCTGCGCTGGCCTGACGATAACGGGCAGAACATCCTTAACCTCTTGCGCTACCCTGAATTTGCCAATTATCTGAAATACCGCGATTTTTCCAAACCGCTCAATCTGGTGCTGAATAACGGCCGTCATCTTGAAATTCGCGTGATGCCCTATAGCGATAAACAGCTGCTGATGGTGGCGCGCGATGTCACGCAGATGCACCAGCTGGAAGGGGCGCGGCGAAACTTTTTCGCCAACGTCAGCCACGAACTGCGCACGCCGTTGACGGTGCTGCAGGGGTATCTGGAGATGATGCAGGAGCAGGTGCTGGAAGGGGGAACGCGCGAAAAAGCGTTGCACACCATGCGTGAACAAACCCAGCGCATGGAAGGACTGGTTAAGCAACTGCTGACGCTGTCGCGAATCGAAGCCGCGCCGGTACTGGCGATGAACGATAAAATCGATGTGCCGATGATGCTGCGGGTGGTCGAGCGCGAGGCGCAAACGCTAAGCCAGCAGAGGCAGGTGCTGCATTTTTCGGTCGATGAATCGCTGAAAGTACTGGGTAATGAAGAACAGCTGCGCAGCGCCATTTCCAACCTGGTCTATAACGCGGTCAACCATACGCCGCCGGGAACGGACATTACCGTAAGCTGGCAGCGCGCGCCGCACGGAGCGTTGTTCAGCGTCGAAGATAACGGGCCGGGCATCGCGCCGGAACATATTCCGCGTCTGACCGAGCGTTTCTACCGGGTGGATAAAGCGCGTTCAAGACAGACCGGCGGCAGCGGTCTGGGGCTGGCGATCGTCAAACACGCCGTCAGCCATCACGATAGCCGCCTCGAAATTGAGAGTACGCTGGGGAAAGGCACCCGCTTTAGCTTCCTGTTACCGGAACGTTTAATTGCCAAAAATTGAGCCCGAGCGGCCGGGTGTCAGAATAACTTGCCAATGACCAGCTTCGGCTGGTCATTTTCCTTTGCAGCGCAATCACAGCTGCGTAATTAACGAACGCTCGCTGCTTTTTTGTTCGCATGATAAGCCAGATGTTTTCTATCCATCAGGTAAATAATTCTACGCATCAAAATAGAGTTAGCATAATCATCTGCTTTTGCGATCCCTCCTTGCTTTAAAACGTTATAAGCGTTTAAATTGCCCCCCTACGGTCGCAGACAGACTGTTTTTGCGTGGTAATTCAAAAAACAATTCTTTTCCACGCCGCTTTGGGAGCATATCCCGCTGAGTTTACTGACAATGGCCGCTGTATCATCCCCAGGGGAAAGGCGCGGTATTTATCCGTTTTTACAACACCACATCCACAGGCTGTAATGAATTTATGACCCATCAGTTAAAATCTCGCGACATCATAGCGTTGGGCTTTATGACCTTCGCGCTGTTTGTCGGCGCAGGCAATATTATCTTCCCCCCAATGGTTGGCTTACAGGCCGGCGAACACGTCTGGAGCGCGGCCATTGGCTTTCTGATTACCGCCGTGGGTCTGCCGGTGCTAACGGTCGTGGCGCTGGCAAAAGTCGGCGGCGGCGTAGAGAGCCTGAGCACGCCGATTGGTAAAGTCGCCGGTATCCTGCTGGCGGTCGTCTGCTATCTGGCCGTAGGGCCGCTGTTCGCGACCCCGCGTACCGCGACCGTCTCTTTTGAGGTGGGGATTGCGCCGCTGACCGGCGACGGCCCGCTGCCGCTGCTGATTTACAGCGTTATCTATTTTGCGCTGGTGATCCTCGTTTCGCTCTACCCGGGCAAGCTGCTGGACACCGTGGGGAATTTCCTCGCGCCGCTGAAAATTATCGCCCTGATTATTCTCGCCGTGGCGGCAATCGTCTGGCCTGCCGGTCCCCTGAGCCACGCGATGGAAGCCTACCGCACCGCGCCGTTCTCTAACGGCTTCGTCAACGGCTATCTGACCATGGACACCCTCGGGGCAATGGTCTTTGGTATCGTGATTGTTAACGCCGCGCGTTCTCGCGGCGTCACCGAAGCCCGCCTGCTGACCCGCTACACCGTCTGGGCTGGCCTGATGGCCGGCGTGGGCCTGACGCTGCTGTACCTGGCGCTGTTCCGTTTAGGTTCCGATAGCGGCACGCTGGTGGAGCAGTCCGCTAACGGCGCGGCGATTCTGCATGCTTACGTCCAGCACACCTTCGGCGGCGCGGGAAGCTTCCTGCTGGCGGCGCTGATCTTTATCGCCTGTCTGGTGACGGCGGTGGGCCTGACCTGCGCCTGCGCGGAGTTCTTTGCCCAGTACCTGCCGTTCTCCTACCGTACGCTGGTGTTTATCCTCGGCCTGTTTTCGATGGCGGTCTCCAATCTCGGCCTGAGTCACCTGATTCAGATTTCGATTCCGGTGCTGACGGCTATCTATCCGCCGTGTATCGCACTGGTTGTATTAAGCTTTACCCGCGGTTGGTGGCATAATTCGTCCCGCGTAATCGCCCCGGCAATGTTTATCAGCCTGATGTTTGGTATCATTGACGGCATTAAAGCGTCGGCGTTTGCAGAGATGATGCCGTCCTGGACCGCGCGTCTGCCGCTGGCGGAGCAGGGTCTGGCCTGGCTGATGCCAACCGCCGTTATGGTGGTGCTGGCGGTTATCTGGGATCGCGCAGCGGGACGTCAGGTGACATCCAGCGCGCACTAACCGACGCTTTACACAGGTGTTTAACCACGGGACTTCAGGTCCCGTGGTTTTTTGTTTTTTTGGTCACCCTCCTTTGTTCTTTGCCCCCGCGAAGGCCAGAGGAGAAAAACGGCATGGAACACGATGGAAAGTAGTAACAAGCTTAAGCGCGGGCTAAGTACCCGGCATATTCGCTTTATGGCGCTGGGGTCGGCAATCGGTACCGGCCTTTTCTATGGTTCGGCTGACGCGATTAAAATGGCGGGGCCGAGCGTTCTGTTGGCTTATATTATCGGCGGCGCCGCGGCCTACATTATCATGCGCGCGCTGGGCGAGATGTCGGTGCATAACCCGGCCGCCAGTTCATTCTCGCGCTACGCGCAGGATTATCTTGGCCCGCTGGCGGGCTATATCACCGGCTGGACCTACTGTTTCGAAATTCTGATTGTCGCCATCGCCGACGTCACGGCCTTCGGTATCTATATGGGCGTCTGGTTCCCGGCGGTACCGCACTGGATCTGGGTACTCAGCGTGGTGCTGATTATTTGCGCCGTCAACCTGATGAGCGTGAAGGTCTTCGGCGAGCTGGAGTTCTGGTTCTCCTTCTTCAAAGTCGCCACGATTATCATCATGATCCTCGCTGGTTTCGGCATCATTATCTGGGGTATTGGCAACGGCGGGCAGCCGACGGGTATCCACAACCTCTGGAGCAACGGCGGCTTCTTCAGCAACGGCTGGCTGGGGATGGTGATGTCGTTGCAGATGGTAATGTTCGCCTACGGCGGGATCGAAATCATCGGTATCACCGCCGGCGAAGCGAAAGATCCGGAGAAATCCATTCCGCGCGCTATTAACTCGGTGCCGATGCGTATCCTGGTGTTTTACGTCGGGACGCTGTTTGTGATTATGTCTATCTATCCGTGGAACCAGGTGGGGACCAACGGCAGCCCGTTCGTACTGACCTTCCAGCATCTCGGCATCACTTTTGCCGCCAGCATCCTGAACTTTGTGGTGCTGACCGCTTCGCTGTCGGCGATTAACTCCGACGTCTTTGGCGTGGGGCGTATGCTGCACGGCATGGCGGAGCAGGGCAGCGCGCCGAAAATGTTCGCGAAAACCTCCCGTCGCGGGGTGCCGTGGGTGACGGTGACGGTGATGACGATTGCCCTGCTGTTCGCGGTCTATCTTAACTACATTATGCCGGAGAACGTCTTCCTGGTGATCGCCTCGCTGGCGACCTTCGCCACCGTCTGGGTGTGGATTATGATCCTGCTGTCGCAGATCGCCTTCCGTCGCCGCCTGCCGCCGGAAGAGGCGAAGGCGCTGAAGTTCAGGGTGCCTGGCGGTGTCGCGACCACGGTGATTGGCCTGCTGTTCCTGGTCTTTATTATCGGTCTGATCGGCTACCATCCTGATACCCGAATCTCGCTGTACGTTGGCTTTGCGTGGATTCTCCTGCTGCTGATTGGCTGGCAGTTTAAAACCCGCCGCGAGCGAAAACTGGCGAAAGCCTAGTCATTTTCGTTCTCTTCTTGCCGGATACGCACGGGCTATCCGGCAAGCTATCCCTCCACCCCCGCCATCCTCCCCCAATAATTCTGCCGATGATGAGTCATACGCCAGTACGCTGTGGCAAGGTGTGCCCATTCTGCAAAGAGAGGAATAACAATGTTGAAGGCATGGCACCTCCCGGTTGCTCCGTTTATTAAGGAACAGCAGGAACGACTGATTATTACGCTATGGTTAAGCGGCGACGATCTGCCGCCGCGGGTCACGCTGCGCGCGGAAGAGGATAACGAAGAGCTGTCGCTGCCGATGCACCGCCTGCGGCAGGAGCCGCATCCGGGCGTGGTGGCGTGGCGCGGGGAAATCAGCCTCGTTAACGGGCAGCCGCGTCGGCGTTACAGCTTCAAGCTGCTGTGGGCCGACCGCCAGCTGTGGTTCACGCCGCAGGGGTTCAACCGCTTTCCGCCGGCGAGGCTGGAGCAGTTTGCGGTCGATCTGCCGGACAGCGGACCGCAGTGGGTAGCCGATCAGGTATTTTATCAAATCTTCCCTGACCGTTTTGCCCGCAGCGAGTCTCGCGAAGCGGGACAGGATGCGATTTATTACCATCACGCCGCCGGTCACGACATCGTACGCAAAGCGTGGGATGAACCGCTAACCGCCGAGGCGGGCGGCTCCACCTTTTACGGCGGCGATCTCGATGGTATCAGCGAGCGGCTGCCGTACCTGAAGCAGCTTGGCGTAACGGCGCTGTACCTGAATCCGGTATTTGTCGCCCCCAGCGTGCATAAATATGATACCGAGGATTATCGTCGCGTTGATCCGCAGTTTGGCGGCGATGCGGCGCTGCTGCGCCTGCGCCACCATACGCAAAAAGAGGGAATGCGTCTGATCCTCGATGGCGTGTTCAACCATAGCGGCGATTCGCATGCCTGGTTCGACCGCCACCAGCGCGGTAGCGGCGGCGCCTGCCATAACGCCGATTCGCCGTGGCGCGACTGGTATAATTTTTCCCCCGAGGGCGTTGCCCACGACTGGTTGGGATACGCCAGCTTGCCTAAGCTGGACTACCGGTCGTCGACGCTGAGCGATGAAATCTATGGCGGGGAAGATAGTATCGTGCGCCACTGGCTGAAAGCGCCATGGAGCATGGACGGCTGGCGCCTGGATGTGGTGCATATGCTGGGCGAAGAGGGCGGGGCGCGCAATAACCTGCGCCATATCGCCGGCATTACCCAGGCGGCGAAGCTGGAGCGGCCGGACGCTTTCGTGTTCGGTGAGCATTTCGGCGACGCGCGCCAGTGGCTACAGGCCGACGTTGAAGACTCGGCGATGAACTACCGCGGCTTTACCTTTCCGCTGTGGGGCTTTCTCGCGAACACCGATATCTCCTACGATCCGCAGAAAATCGATGCGCAGACCTGTATGGCGTGGATGGATAACTATCGCGCCGGACTGTCGCACCAGCAGCAGCTGCGGATGTTTAACCAGCTCGATAGCCACGATACCGCGCGCTTTAAGTCTCTGCTCGGCAAAGATGTTGCCCGCCTGCCGCTGGCGGTGGTGTGGCTATTTAGCTGGCCGGGCGTGCCGTGCATTTACTACGGCGATGAAGTGGGCGTGGATGGCAATAACGATCCGTTCTGCCGTAAGCCGTTCCCGTGGGATCCGGCTTTGCAGGATGGCGCTCTGCTTGAACTGTACAAGCGGATGAGCAAGCTGCGTAAGGCCAATCAGGCGCTGCGCTACGGCGGCTGTCAGGTGATTTATGCCGAAGATAACGTGGTGGTGTTCGTGCGCGTCTATAAGCAGCAGCGCGTGCTGGTGGCGATCAACCGCGGCGAAGCCTGCGAGGTGGTGGTGGAGGATTCGCCGCTGCTCGACGTCAACGGCTGGCAGCTGAAAGAGGGCGCCGGGGCGCTACACGACGGCGTGCTGACGCTACCGGCGATCTCCGCCAGCGTCTGGTTTAGCCGCTAGTCGTAGAGCTGGCTCAGGCTTTCACTTTGCAAAATGGCCTCGCGCCACCAGCGCTGGGCCAGCCCGTCGTTGCCGCTGCGCCAGGCCATATAGGTGATATCTTTCTCGCGGCAGGAGATGACGGCCTTTTCGACCAGCTCGCCTTTTTCCAGCCACGGCCGGGCAATGTGGCGCGGTAAAAAGCCGCAGCCCAGCCCGGCGCGCAAGAGTTCGACTTTACTGGCGAAATCATCGACGCGGATTTGCGGCTGCTCGTCGAGCAGGTTGCTGTTGAGCGGATGGCAGTAGCGGGCGCTGTCGCTGATAACCACCGCGCGATGCAGGCTGAGCTGCTTATTGGTCAGCGGTTGGGTTGTTTCCGCCAGCGGATGCCCCGGCGCGATGACGAAAATATTGTCCATGGCGCCGAGCATTTTCCACGACCATTCGGCGGAGGTCGGCGGTTCATTGATCGCCCCGAGAATAATATCCGCGCCGTTGTGGGTGAGCTCTTCCCACGAGCCCGCAAGAGTATGGTGGGTAAAGTTAAGGCGGGTTTGCGGATGCTGGGCGTAGAACGCGTCGATCAGCGGCAGCAGCGCGCTAAACGGGAAAGAGTCATCCAGGGCGATTGCCAGATCCCGTTCCCAACCGGCGCTGAGCTGCACCGCCTGCTTTTCCAGATCTTTGGCGGCATTCAGCAGCAATCGGCCTTTCTCCAGCATCATTCTGCCCGTATCGGTAAATTTTGCCCGGTGCCCGGAGCGATCCAACAGAGTGATATTCAGATCGTTTTCCAGCTTTTGAATCATGTAGCTCAGCGCGGCAGGGGTTTTAAATAGCGATTCTGCGGCGGTGGCAAAAGAGCCATGTTTGTCCAGCGCGTCGAGAATCAACAGGACATCAAGGTTCAGGCGCATGCGTCAGCTTCCGGTAAAAAAGAGTGCCCCCGTTTTACCGGAGCGCCCTGTTCAATTCCAGTGAATAATTTAGAACGGTTAACCGTAAAAATTTGATAAACATAATTTCGCCCATCTTGTAATGGTTAATCGAATAGTCATAACTTTCGCTTTGGAAATAAATCAGAAAAAAATCTTTAATAACTCGTTAGAAATTACTGACTATACTCACCATGCTTTATCAGTCAGGATCCAGACAGCACAACGGAAACGGTAGTATCTTTTTAACTCATTGATTAACAGGATATGTTATGTCTATTCGTGAACTGATCGATCCCTCAAACTCAGCGCTTATTTTTATTGACCACCAGCCGCAAATGTCTTTTGGCGTAGCCAATATTGACCGTCAGACCCTGAAAAATAATACGGTGGCCTTAGCCAAAGCGGGCAAAATTTTTAATGTTCCGGTGATTTATACCTCAGTAGAAACCAAAAGCTTCAGCGGCTATATCTGGCCGGAACTGCTGGCCGTACATCCAGATGTGAAACCTATTGAACGTACCTCAATGAATTCCTGGGAAGACGCGGCTTTTGTTGAAGCGGTAAAGGCGACCGGACGCAAGAAACTGATTATTTCCGCACTGTGGACGGAAGTCTGCCTGACTTTCCCGGCGCTGATGGCGCTGGATGCGGGCTATGAAGTTTACGTGGTGACCGATACCTCCGGCGGCACCTCGGTTGATGCCCACGAACGCTCCATTGACCGTATGGTGCAGGCCGGCGCGGTGCCGGTAACCTGGCAGCAGGTGCTGCTGGAGTACCAGCGCGACTGGTCGCGTAAAGAGACGTATGACGCGGTGATGGACCTGGTGCGCGAGCACAGCGGCGCCTACGGGATGGGCGTGGATTACGCTTATACCATGGTGCACGGTGCGCCAGAGCGTAAAGCTTAAATACACTTCATCCTTCAAGCTGCCTCTTTGTTGGCTTCGTTTGCCCGCCCCGGTCACTGACTCATGTCAGCTCCCGGGGACGAACAACCTTGCCGCCTCGACGCAGCATGAATGATTTTGTGTATTGGCTTCATCCTTCAAGCTGCCTCTTTGTTGGCTTCGTTTGCCCGCCCCGGTCACTGACTCATGTCAGCTCCCGGGGACGAACAACCTTGCCGCCTCGACGCAGCATGAATGATTTTGTGTATTGGCTTCATCCTTCAAGCTGCCTCTTTGTTGGCTTCGTTTGCCCGCCCCGGTCACTGACTCATGTCAGCTCCCGGGGACGAACAACCTTGCCGCCTCGACGCAGCATGAATGATTTTGTGTATTGGCTTCATCCTTCAAGCTGCCTCTTTGTTGGCTTCGTTTGCCCGCCTCGACGCAGCGTGAATGATTTTGTGTATGGTCATGTATAGCGAATGGCGGCGGACAACCCGCCATTCCCTGAAGCAAGGAACTCTTAATGGCGCAACAGAAATCGGTGACCCTGGTGATCAGCCATGTGCTCGACCCGGAGCATGGCCAGCAGTATGAAGCGTGGCTGGGCAAAATTATGCCGATTGCGGCAGAGTTTCCCGGCCATCTTGGCGCAAACGTCATTCGTCCGGCCCCCGGGCAGAATTTATGGAGCGTGATTATTCGCTTCGACACCATTGAGCATCTTTACGCCTGGACCCAGTCTGAGACCCGCCGCCAGCTGGTGGCGGAAATTGCGCCGCTGCTGAGCGAAGGCGATCGTACCGAAGTCCGGACTGAACCGGCCTTCTGGTTTACGCCGCCCGCGGCGAACGTGCGCCAGCCGCGACGCTGGAAGCAATTTTTAATCACCCTGCTGGTGATTTTCCCCAGTACTAACCTGGTGCCGTCAATAACCGGGATACTGTTGCCCTCGCTGAAGGGAAGCCTGTTGCTGCATCTGATCAATGATGCCTGTGTGGTCGCGCTGGTGGTCTGGTTCTGGATGCCCATCGTGACCCGTCTGTTTGCTGGCTGGTTAAAGAAAAACTGAGCCAGCCTCCTGAAGGAGTGCGTTATGTCGCAAACTGCCACACTGATCCTGACCCACGGTCGGGTTCATACTCTCGATCGTCAAAATCCCCTGGCCGATGCGGTGGCGATCGCTGACGGTAAAATTCTCGCCGTCGGTAGCCACGATCGGATCATGAGCTTTGCCGCGGACGGGACGCAAATTATCGATCTCAAAGGCCATACGGCGATCCCCGGCCTGAACGACTCCCACCTGCACCTGATCCGCGGCGGCCTGAACTACAATCTGGAGCTGCGCTGGGAGGGGGTTCCCTCGCTGGCGGACGCGCTGCGGATGCTAAAAGATCAGGCCGACCGCACGCCGTCGCCGCAGTGGGTGCGGGTGGTCGGCGGCTGGAGCGAGTTCCAGTTCGCCGAACGGCGGATGCCGACGCTGGAGGAGCTTAACGATGCGGCGCCGGATACGCCGGTATTTGTCCTGCATCTGTACGATCGCGCATTGCTAAACCGCGCGGCGCTGAAGGCGGTGGGCTACACCAAAGAGACCCCGGATCCGGCGGGCGGCGAGATCGTTCGCGACGGTAACGGCAACCCGACCGGGATGCTGATCGCCAAACCCAATGCGATGATCCTCTACTCGACGCTGGCCAAAGGGCCGAAGCTGCCGCTGGAACTTCAGGTCAACTCAACGCGGCAGTTTATGCGCGAGCTTAATCGTCTGGGGCTGACCAGCGCTATTGATGCCGGGGGCGGTTTCCAGAACTACCCGGAAGATTATGAAATTATTGAACAGCTGCACGCCAAAGAGCAGATGACCGTACGTATCGCCTATAACCTGTTTACCCAGCGGCCTAAGCAGGAGCTGGAAGATTTTGAGCGCTGGACCGATATGCTCAAGCCGGGACAGGGCACCGATTTTTACCGCGCCAACGGCGCCGGGGAGATGCTGGTTTTCTCGGCGGCGGATTTCGAAGACTTCCTCCAGCCGCGTCCGGATCTGCCGGAAGGGATGGAAGATGAGCTGGAGCGGGTGGTGCGCCATCTGGTTGAACACCGCTGGCCGTTCCGCCTGCACGCCACCTATGATGAATCCATCAGCCGGATGCTCGACGTCTTCGAGAAGGTGAATCGCGATATTCCGTTCAACGGGCTGCACTGGTTCTTCGATCATGCGGAAACCATCACCGAGCGCAATATCGAACGCGTTAAAGCGCTGGGCGGCGGCATTGCCGTGCAGCACCGTATGGCTTTCCAGGGCGAATATTTTGTCGACCGCTACGGTAAAGACGCGGTCAAACATACGCCGCCGGTCGCGAAAATGCTCGAACTGGAGGTTCCGGTGGGTCTGGGGACGGATGCCACCCGCGTGGCGAGCTACAATCCGTGGACCGCGCTTTACTGGCTGGTATCAGGGCGTACCGTCGGCGGGATGGCGATGTACGACGACAGCAACCGCCTGCCGCGCGACGTGGCGCTGGAGCTGTGGACGGCGGGAAGCGCGTGGTTTTCCAGCGAGCAGGGCAAGAAAGGGCGCATTGAGCAAGGCCAGCTTGCCGACCTTGTGGTGCTGTCGAAAGACTACTTCAGCGTCGCGGAAGAGGAAATCAAGGGGATCGAGTCGGTGCTGACGGTGGTGGACGGCAAGGTGGTGTACGCGGCGGGACACTTTTCGCCGCTGGCGCCGCCGCCCATTCCGGTGCTGCCCGAGTGGTCGCCGGTGGTGAAAGTTCCGGGCCATTACCGTTCCGCGCCGCCGACGGCCGCGAATATCGGCGCGATAGTTCAGATGCACCAGTGCTGCGGCAGCTGCGGCGTACATGGGCATCAGCATGATATTGCGCGCAAATCGGCGATTCCGGTTGCCGATGAGCAGGCGTTCTGGGGCGTACTCGGCTGCTCCTGCTTTGCTTTTTAGCGCGACGGACGCTTATTAGTACCGGTAGGCCAATGAGAGCATCCACGCCCTCATTGGCCTTTTTCATTTTCTCGGATAGCGCTGATAAGACAATGTGTGTCATTCTGCTCCCTCTTCAAACAGTGAAGGTGAGAACATGGATGATCTACTGATCTTTGGCGCTGTGATTTTATTCTGTGGGCTGGTGGTTGGGCCGCTCGTGGCGATTGCCGCGCTCAGGCGCAGCGCGGCGGTCCGTGTGGAACTGGCGGCTTTGCAGCGTCGGGTTGAGGAGCTTGAGCTGCGCGGCGTTGCGCAGGCACCGGTGGCGGAGGCAAGTGGCGTCGTGCCGACTGCTCCGGAAGTCGTTGCCTCTGTTGACGCAACAGCGCTGGTAGAACACGAGCCATCACCGGCGCCCGTGGCGGAAGCCGTTGACCCATGGCTTTCGCAGCCGAAGCCAACGCCGAAGCCGGAGCAGATGGCGAAATCGGCTCCTGAAACCGAACAACCTTCCGCGTTTGGCGGGATGGTATCGTCATTGGTTCGTTGGTTTATGCAGGGCAACCCGCTGGCGAAGCTCGGGATCCTGCTGCTGTTTCTTGGCCTCTCCTTTCTGCTGCGCTATACCGTGGAACACGCTCTTTTCCCCCTCGAGTTACGTCTGGTCGCGGCGTCGTTGTTCGCCATTGTCCTGCTGGCTGTCGGATGGCGATTGCGGCATAAGCAACCGATGTACGCCCTGATCTTACAGGGTGGGGCAACGGGGGCGCTCTATCTCACCGTTTTTGGCGCCTTTCGCCTGTGGCAGATGCTGCCGATGACCCTGGCGTTTGCGCTGCTGGTGGTGATTTGCGCGGCGAGCGTAGGGCTGGCGATTGTGCAAAAAGCGCTCAGCCTGGCCATGCTGGCGAGCCTTGGCGGTTACCTTGCGCCGCTGCTGCTCTCTACCGGCGGCGGCAGTCATGTGGCGTTGTTCTCATTCTATCTTCTGCTGTCAGTCGGCATTCTTGCCATCAGCATCCGCCAGCACTGGCGGGAGCTTAATCTGCTTGGCCTGCTGTTTACCTTTGGCGTCGGTGGCCTGTGGGGGCTGAATGATTATCGGCCAGAGTATTACCTGAGCTGCCAGCTGTTCTTAATCGCCAATACGATTATTTTTGGCGTGTTGAGCGTGGCGCTGTCGCTGCGGGCGCAGGAAAAGGGTAAGCAGATTATTGACGGCGTTCTGCTGTTTGCACCGCCGCTGGTCGGCTTTGGTATGCAGTACGCTATCACCCGGCATATGGAATACGGTCCGGCGCTCAGCGCGCTGGGCTACGGTGGCTTCTATCTGGCTTTAGCCTGGCTGGCACTGCGTCGCTACCCCTCTTTAGGGAAGCCGCTGGTGCTGGCCGCGCTGGCGCTCGGCGGCGCATTTACCACCCTTGCTATTCCCCTTGCGCTTTCGGCTCGCTGGACCGCGATGGCCTGGTCGCTGGAGGGGCTCGGGATCCTCTGGCTGGGCGTGCAACAGCAGCAGCGGCGTATGAGCTATAGTGGGACTGCGCTACTCTTTTTGGCGGTTGGCAGCGCGCTCTGGGCGCAGGCAAATGACGCCACGCCGCTTTCTTTGCTGCTGATTTTCGCTGTACTCAGTCTTAGCTGGCTGGTCGCCGCCTGGCTGTGGCGAAGCATTGAGGTGCACGCCACTGGAGGACTGCTTTTGGGCGGGCTACTGTTCTGGGTGGTGGCGCTGGTCGGCGCATCGCAGCTGGCGTTGAGTAAAGACTCGCAGGTTATATTTGGCGTGCTGGCGACGCTGGCCGCGTCGGTATGGTGCTGGCGCACGGTCGCCGGGCGTTTAGTCTGGCAAGAGCTGGATGCCAGCAAATGGTTGTTGTGGCCAATGATGCTGATAGTGCTGTTTTATCAGCTATCCCAACGGCAGATTTTCGCTGCTGGCTGGCAAAATCTGGCCTGGTGCGCGGCGCTGCCCGCGGCGGTGGCGCTGCTCTGGCATGATGGGCCTTCGCTCCCGCCGCGCATAAACAGGCTCGCCCACCTGTCGCTGTTCTGGATGGTGTTGCTGGCGCTGGCGATGGAGCTGTTTTGGTTTACCCGGGATTTGCCGTGGGGCATGTCGGCCTGGGCGAGTGGATTAATGATGGCGGCAGGCGGGGGGCTGATCTTCCTTGTCTCTGAAGCCGTTCATCGGCAAATATGGCCATTCCGGGTATGGCCTGGGCTGTATGCCTCTCAGGCCATGATACCGGTGGCGGTTGCGCTGGGATGCCTGCTAACGCTGACGAACGTGCAGGATGGTACGGTCTACGGTCAGACCTATTTGCCGTTGATTAACCCGCTGGAAGAGGGCGCCGCTTTCGCGCTGCTTGGGCTGACGATATTTTATCGCGTTTCGCGGCGTTATTTTCCGCTGCAGCTATCGGTATGCCGCCCCTGGCCCGCGGTCGCGCTGCTGGCGCTCGGCTTCTGGTGGCTGAATGGCCTGCTGCTGCGCGCCCTGGCCTGGTACGGCGAGGTGGCCTGGAATATAGAGGCGCTGTGGCATTCGCGCTTAATTCAGACCACTTTCGCTCTGGTCTGGACGCTGGCGGCGCTGGCGGTCATGCTGCGTGCGACGCGGCGACACTCCCGCCGCGAATGGCTGTGCGGCGCGGCGTTGTTAGGCGTTGTCATTGTGAAACTCATGCTGGTGGACAGCGCGCGCGGCGGCGGGCTGGCGCGCGCTGTCGCGTTTATCGGCGTGGCTATTTTGGTGCTGATCGTCGGGTATTTTTCCCCGTTACCGCCCAAAGCAGGAGAAGAAAAATGAAATGGATGAAAGCGGTGTTATGCAGCGTGCTGCTGGGCGTGACGGGCGCGGCTGTCAGCGGCGATGAAGCGCGAGAAAAACCACTGGACTATATGCAGGGGGTGATGCTGGAAACCACCGGCGCGTCGCCCTGGTATCGCGTCGAGCTTTCCCCGCTGCTCTATCAGGGGACGGCGTGGCCTGACCTGCGCGATGTGCGGGTATTTAACCATCAGGGAGAGACCGTACCGTTCGCGCTGCAGGTGCAGAAGGCGCAGCCCGTTACGCCTGAAGCGATGACGCTGCGGCTTTTCCCTCTGGAGATGTCGCCGGTTCCGCCGCGCGAAGAGGGGCGACGCGGCGGAGAATCGCTGGTCCTGCGTTCAACAACGGGGATCGAAATTCATCTGGAAACCGATGATGCGAAGGCGCTCGGGCAGAGCTACTTACTGACGCTGCCGGCGGAGAAAACGGACGCGTTTGCGCTGGCTCAGCTGCGGCTGAACTGGGCGGCGCTGGCGGGCAGCTGGCAGGGGAAAGCGTCGGTCTATTCCAGTCGGGATTTGAAGTACTGGCGCCCTGTCCAGGAGGATGCGCCCCTTATGGATCTGGCGCGCGATAGCGATCGTTTGAAAATGGATACCATTAGCGCTGACCTGACGCTCTCCGCGGACGGGAATCGTTACCTGCTGGTGATCCTCGATTCGCAAAGCAAGGCGGTCGTGTTAAATAGCGTGATGGCCCTGGCCGAACGCAGAGAGCCCGAGTCTACGCGCATTGAGCTTGATGCGCAGGCGAACAAGGTTTCAGATGAGGAAGCCGTTTGGCGCTGGGCCCGGCCTCAGCCGCTGACTTCGCTCAGGATATCGATGGCCAGCGAAGGGGTTCTGCCGGTCGCGCTCTCCTGGCGCAGCGGCGAAAAAGAAGCCTGGCAGCCGCTGACCAAAACCGTGCTGTATCGACTGGACGGCAAGCGTTCGGAGGATATTCAACTTTCAGGCCAGCCGGTTGAAGCGGTGCGGATCACAACGATTAACGCCAGATTACCGACGTCGCTGCCTGCGATAAGCGGTGCGCGAGACAAATACCAGCTGGTTTTTAATACCCAGGGAAAAGGGCCTTATATGCTGGCCTGGGGCAACCGGGCGGCGCCAAAGGCGGATGTCGCCATGGACATGCTGATCCCGGCGTCGCTGCGCAAAACGCAGGATGTAAGCGATCTACCGCTGGCCGTCGCGCAGGAGAGCGTCACCCTCGGCGGTGAAGCGCGGTTGACGGCGACGTCGGCTACCGAGCAGCAAAGCGGCTGGAAAACGCTGCTGGTATGGGGAGCGCTAATAGTGGGCGTCCTGGTGCTGGCGCTGATGGCGTGGCGAATCTGGCGCGAAGTGAAAAAAAGCGGCTCCGTATAAAACAAAAAAGGCCCGCATCTGCGAGCCTTTTGCCGAACGTACGCCGATTACAGGCTGGATACGTTCTCGGTCAGGTATTTAGCGACGCCTTCCGGAGAAGCGGCCATACCTTCTTTTCCTTTTTCCCACTGCGCCGGGCAAACTTCGCCGTGCTCTTCGTGGAACTGCAGCGCGTCAACCATACGCAGCATTTCGTCGATGTTACGGCCCAGCGGCAGGTCGTTAACCACCTGGTGACGAACAACGCCGTTGGCGTCGATCAGGAAGGAACCACGCAGGGCAACGCCTTCGTCCGGGTGCTCAATACCGTACGCTTTCTGGATTTCGCGTTTGATGTCAGCAACCATGGCGTATTTAACCGGGCCGATGCCGCCCTGGTCTACCGGGGTGTTACGCCACGCATTGTGGACGAACTCGGAGTCAAAAGAAACGCCAACCACTTCTACGCCGCGTTTCTGGAATTCTTCGTAGCGCTTGTCGAACGCGATCAGTTCAGACGGGCAAACGAAGGTGAAGTCCATCGGCCAGAAGAACAGAACGGTGGCTTTACCGCTGGTATGCTGTTTGAAATTGAATTTCTCAACGATTTCGCCGTTACCTAAAACCGCTGCCGCGGTGAAGTCCGGAGCCTGACGAGTAACCAGAACCATATGATTCTCCTGTTAATACTAAGGTTAATTGGAACGCAACGCGGGCAAGTATAGGGAGAGGCGTCGGCGAACTCAACGTGACGCTGACAATCGATGAGATAGGTTTTGTCTATCAATCGTTATTTGAAACGGCTATTCAGAATAGTCTTTTGCCAAAAAAGCGCAATCTTTTACAGTTCACCTTTTTTCGCCTGCGCCATCATCTGCGGGTAGAAGCGCCAGAACTGCTGCTCAAGACGATCGTAATGGGTATCCAGATCCTGCCAGGAGTCGCGCAGGGCGTCCAGCCGCGGACGGCGGCTGGCCATACCGTTCAGAACCCGCTGAATAAACGCCATATCCCGATAGCGTTCAAGCCAGCGCTCTGACCACAGGTATTCGTTGAGATTGACAAAACGCGGCGGGGAATCGGGCAAAATAAACGTGACCTGGGCGTGGGCGTAGCGGACAAACTCCGGCAGCGGCAGCTCGGGCGACAGCTGCGTCCAGTGGCGTGACAAGAAATGGTCCCACATCACATCCAGCGTAATCGGCGCGACCCGGCGCGTTTCGGGGCGAAACCACCCTTTGGCTTCGGTGACTTCGGGCAGGTTATCCGTCAGTACATCGATCCGGCGGTGCATAAAAATGCCCTCCACGACGTCAGCGGGCCACTCGCCGGCGGGGTCGCCGCGAACGAAATCGGCCAGTAAATTACCGGAAAGGGAGCTGTCAGCGAGATGGGCGAGGTGCAGGTGTGCGAGAAAATTCATGCGATTCGTTATCCGGATACGGCTAGTTGTTGCAGCGAAGAGGTGTGAGCACTAGACTAAGCCGCCTGTTTTTAAGTCATGAGTATATGCCATGCGCGTCGCCGATTTCTCCTTTGAATTACCCGAATCCCTGATTGCCCACTATCCCATGCCCGAGCGCAGCAGCTGCCGCTTGCTGTCATTAGACGGGCCGACGGGCGCGCTGACGCACGGTACTTTCACCGATTTACTCGACAAGCTCAACCCTGGCGATCTGCTGGTTTTTAATAATACCCGCGTGATCCCGGCCCGCCTGTTTGGCCGTAAAGCCAGCGGCGGCAAGATTGAGGTGCTGGTCGAGCGCATGCTCGATGATAAACGTATTCTGGCACATATTCGCGCGTCTAAAGCGCCGAAACCGGGCGCGGCGCTGCTGCTCGGCGACGATGAAAGCATTAAAGCGACCATGGTTGCGCGCCACGACGCGCTGTTTGAAGTTGAGTTCGACGACGCGCGCAGCGTGCTGGACATTCTCAACGCTATCGGCCATATGCCGCTGCCGCCGTACATCGATCGTCCTGACGAAGACGCCGACCGCGAGCTATATCAGACCGTATACAGCGAAAAACCGGGCGCCGTCGCGGCGCCAACCGCCGGCCTGCACTTTGACCAGCCGATGCTGGCGAAGCTTCGCGAAAAGGGCATTGAGATGGCGTTCGTCACGCTGCACGTGGGGGCAGGAACCTTCCAGCCGGTACGCGTAGACAGCATTGAAGAGCATATTATGCACTCTGAATATGCGGAAGTGCCGCAGGAGGTGGTCGATGCGGTGCTGGCGGCAAAAGCGCGCGGCAGCCGGGTGATTGCGGTGGGCACGACCTCGGTGCGTTCGCTGGAAAGCGCGGCGCAGGCGGCGAAAAACGACCTGATTGAGCCTTTCTTCGGCGATACGCAGATTTTCATCTACCCGGGCTATCAGTACAAAGTCATTGATGCGCTTGTGACCAACTTCCATCTGCCTGAATCCACGCTGATTATGCTGGTTTCCGCATTTGCCGGCTATCAGCACACCATGAACGCCTATAAGGCTGCGGTAGAACAAAAATATCGCTTTTTTAGCTACGGGGACGCGATGTTTATCACGTACAATCCGCAGGCTATTTTTGAGCACCCATAAGAAGGCTGTCGCGCTGGCTATTTTGACGCCTTCAGGAATTTATTAGCTATGGAATCATTCCGTAGCGAGTCGTTAAACGTCAGACTGTTTTTCTGACGCGGGAGTGATAATGAAATTTGAGTTAGATACCACCGATGGTCGCGCGCGCCGCGGCCGTCTTGTGTTTGAGCGCGGCGTCGTTGAAACGCCAGCCTTTATGCCGGTTGGCACCTATGGCACCGTAAAAGGGATGACGCCGGAAGAAGTTGAAGCGACCGGCGCGCAAATCATCCTCGGCAATACCTTCCATCTGTGGCTGCGTCCTGGTCAGGAGATCATGAAGCTGCACGGCGATCTGCACGACTTTATGCAGTGGAAAGGACCGATCCTCACCGACTCCGGCGGCTTCCAGGTCTTCAGCCTCGGCGATATTCGCAAAATCACCGAGCAGGGCGTGCACTTCCGCAACCCGATCAACGGCGATCCGATTTTCCTCGATCCTGAAAAATCCATGGAGATTCAGTACGATCTCGGTTCCGATATCGTGATGATCTTCGACGAATGTACGCCGTATCCGGCGGACTGGGATTACGCTAAGCGCTCGATGGAAATGTCCCTGCGCTGGGCGAAGCGCAGCCGCGATCGGTTTGACGGTCTGGGCAACAAAAACGCGCTGTTTGGCATCATTCAGGGCAGCGTTTACGAAGATTTACGTGATATCTCTGTTAAAGGTCTGGTAGAGATTGGCTTTGATGGCTACGCTGTCGGCGGTTTGGCTGTCGGCGAGCCGAAGGAAGATATGCACCGTATTCTGGAGCACGTCTGCCCGCAGATCCCGGCCGACAAGCCGCGATACCTGATGGGCGTCGGTAAGCCGGAAGATCTGGTTGAAGGGGTGCGTCGCGGGATCGATATGTTCGACTGCGTCATGCCGACGCGCAATGCGCGCAACGGCCACCTGTTCGTCACCGACGGCGTGGTGAAAATCCGTAACGCGAAGCACAAGAGCGATACTTCGCCGCTGGATGCAGAATGTGATTGCTACACCTGTCGCAACTATTCACGCGCTTACTTGCATCATCTCGACCGTTGCAACGAAATATTGGGCGCGCGACTCAATACCATTCATAACCTGCGATACTATCAGCGCTTAATGGCTGGTTTACGCAAGGCTATTGAAGAGGGTAAATTAGAGAGCTTCGTGACCGATTTTTACCAACGTCAGGGTCGAACCGTTCCACCTTTGAACGTTGACTAATTTTAATAATGAGGGAATTTCAATGAGCTTTTTTATTTCTGATGCGGTAGCAGCAACCGGTGGCGCGGCACAGGGCAGCCCGATGTCTCTGATCCTGATGCTGGTGGTGTTTGGTCTGATTTTTTACTTCATGATCCTGCGCCCACAGCAGAAACGCACCAAGGAACATAAAAACCTGATGAACTCCATTGCCAAAGGCGATGAAGTACTGACCAACGGTGGCCTGGTTGGGCGCGTCACTAAAGTCGCGGAAAGCGGCTACATCGCTATCGCGCTGAACGATACCACTGAAGTGGTTATCAAACGTGACTTCGTAGCTGCCGTTCTGCCGAAAGGCACCATGAAGGCGCTGTAATTACCCATTTTCCCTAAGGGAACTGCCGTGTTAAACCGTTATCCTTTGTGGAAGTACGTCATGCTGGTCGTCGTCATTGTCGTCGGCTTAGTGTATGCGCTTCCCAACCTGTATGGTGAGGATCCGGCCGTTCAAATCACTGGCGCGCGCGGCGTCGCCGCCAGTGAGCAAACGCTGATCCAGGTCCAGAAAACACTACAAGAAGAAAAAATTACCGCGAAGTCTGTGGCACTGGAAGAGGGCGCAATTCTTGCGCGCTTCGACACCACTGATATCCAGCTGCGCGCGCGCGAAGCGCTGATGGGCGTGCTGGGTGACAAATACGTCGTGGCGCTTAACCTTGCTCCGGCAACCCCGCGCTGGCTGGCAGCCCTGTATGCCGAGCCGATGAAGCTGGGTCTTGATCTGCGCGGCGGCGTGCACTTCCTGATGGAAGTCGACATGGATACCGCGCTGGGCAAACTGCAGGAACAAAATATCGACAGCCTGCGCAGCGAACTGCGTGATAAAGGCATTCCTTACGCGACCGTGCGTAAAGAAGACAACTATGGCCTGAGCATCGCTTTCCGCGACAGCGCCGCGCGCGACCAGGCTATCTCATACCTTAGCCCTCGTCACCGCGATCTGGTTATCTCCTCTCAGGGCAGCACTGGCCTGAAAGCCGTGATGACCGACGACCGTCTGAAAGAAGCCCGCGAATATGCCGTTCAGCAGAACATCAATATCCTGCGTAACCGTGTAAACCAGCTGGGCGTTGCCGAACCTCTGGTTCAGCGTCAGGGCGCCGACCGTATTGTGGTTGAACTGCCGGGTATCCAGGACACCGCACGTGCGAAAGAGATCCTCGGCGCGACCGCGACCCTGGAATTCCGTCTGGTTAACACTAACGTTGATAGCGCCGCGGCGGCCTCCGGTCGCGTTCCGGGCGACTCTGAAGTGAAATATACCCGCGAAGGCCAGCCGGTTGTGCTGTACAAGCGCGTCATCCTCACCGGTGACCACATCACCGACTCGACGTCGAGCATGGATGAGTACAACCAGGCGCAGGTTAACATCTCCCTGGATAGCGCTGGCGGCAACATCATGTCTAACTTCACCAAGGACAACATCGGTAAACCGATGGCGACCCTGTTTGTGGAGTACAAAGACAGCGGGAAGAAAGATGCCAACGGGCGCGCGATTCTGGCGAAAGAGGAAGAGGTGATTAACATCGCCAACATCCAGTCTCGTCTGGGTAACAGCTTCCGTATTACCGGCATCAGCAACCCGACCGAAGCGCGCCAGCTCTCCCTGCTGCTGCGTGCAGGCGCGCTGATTGCGCCGATTCAGATTGTTGAAGAACGGACCATCGGTCCAACCCTCGGTATGCAGAACATCAAGCAGGGCCTGGAAGCGTGTCTGGCCGGTCTGGTGGTCTCCATCCTGTTTATGATCTTCTTCTACAAGAAGTTCGGCCTGATTGCGACCTCTGCGCTGGTGGCTAACCTGGTGCTGATTGTCGGCATTATGTCCCTGATTCCGGGGGCGACGCTGACCATGCCGGGGATTGCGGGGATCGTGTTAACCCTTGCGGTGGCGGTCGATGCGAACGTTCTGATTAACGAACGTATTAAAGAAGAGCTGAGCAACGGGCGCTCCGTGCAGCAGGCGATTGACGAAGGTTATCGCGGCGCGTTCAGCTCCATCTTTGATGCCAACATTACGACGCTTATCAAAGTCATTATCCTGTACGCGGTCGGTACCGGTGCCATTAAAGGGTTTGCGATTACCACCGGTATCGGTATTGCGACCTCAATGTTTACCGCTATCGTCGGCACCCGTGCCATCGTGAACCTGCTGTACGGCGGCAAGCGCGTTAAAAAGCTGTCTATCTGAGGAGTGCGTTGTGGCACAGGAATATACTGTTGAACAATTGAACCACGGCCGTAAAGTCTGGGACTTTATGCGCTGGGACTACTGGGCTTTCGGCATTTCAGGTTTTCTGCTGATTTTGTCCATCGCTATTATTGGCGTGCGCGGGTTTAACTGGGGTCTGGATTTCACCGGCGGTACGGTGATTGAGATCACCCTCGAAAAACCTGTCGATATGGACCAGGTGCGTCAGTCGCTGCAGAAGGCGGGCTTTGAAGAGCCGCAGCTGCAAAACTTCGGCAGCAGCCGCGACATCATGGTGCGTATGCCGCCGGTGCATGACGCCAACGGCAGCCAGGAGCTGGGCAGCAAGGTCGTTAGCGTGATTAACGACTCGACCAGCCAGAACGCGACGGTCAAACGTATTGAGTTTGTGGGGCCGAGCGTTGGCGCGGACCTTGCGCAGACCGGCGCGCTGGCGCTGATAGCCGCGCTGGTGTGTATCCTGATCTACGTCGGCTTCCGCTTTGAGTGGCGTCTGGCGGCAGGGGTGGTTATCGCGCTGGCGCACGACGTGGTGATCACCATGGGCGTGCTGTCGCTACTGCATATCGAGATCGACCTGACCATTGTGGCCTCGTTGATGTCGGTTATCGGCTACTCGCTGAACGACAGTATCGTGGTATCCGACCGTATTCGTGAAAACTTCCGCAAGATTCGCCGCGGTACGCCGTACGAAATCTTTAACGTGTCGTTGACGCAAACGCTGCACCGTACCTTGATCACCTCCGGGACAACCTTGATGGTTATCCTGATGCTGTACCTCTTCGGCGGTCCGATTCTGGAAGGCTTTTCGCTGACCATGCTGATCGGTGTCTCCATCGGTACGGCTTCTTCTATCTACGTCGCGTCCGCGCTGGCGCTGAAGCTGGGCATGAAGCGCGAGCACATGCTGCAGCAGAAAGTCGAGAAAGAAGGGGCGGATCAGCCGTCAATTCTGCCGTAAGGCAATCGCGTAGCGATAAAACGAATCCCGGTCGCAAGGCCGGGATTTTTTTATTACAGCCGCCCGGATTTTGGTTACTCTCCCGTATCAGCACGCAATGACATGGAGAAATGCCGATGGCTGTCGTAACGCTTTCCACCGTTCCTCAACCCCCGCTCTGGCACGATGTGCCTTCCGTTACGCTTAACGACGACACGCTGCGGCTGCGCAAGTCCAGGGTGCTGGCAAATATGCGTCAGTCCGGCGTAGACACGCTTATCGTCTATGCCGACAAAGAGCACGGCGGCAACTTTGAGTATCTCACCGGCTTTATTCCCCGTTTCGAAGAGGCGCTGCTGGTGCTGCATCGGGACGGTGAAGCGGTGCTGGTGCTGGGTAACGAGAATCTCAAGCTGGCAGGCCATGCCCGGCTGGAAAACCGTGTGATTCACGCCCCGTGGTTTTCGCTGCCCAATCAGCCGATGGAAACCGGTAAAACGCTGGCTCAGCGGCTTCAGGAGGCAGGCGTTGCGGCGGAAAACCGAATTGGCCTGGCGGGCTGGAAGCTCTTTACCGGCGCGGCGGATGACCGCGCGCAGATGTTCGATCTGCCTGCCTTTATCGTGGACGCTATTCGCCAGGCCGCCAGCCCGCAGGCAAGATTAACTAACGCCACCGGCATTTTTATCGACCCGGCAAGCGGAGCGCGAGTCACCAATAATGCCAACGAGCTGGCGCACTATGAGTACGGCGCAAATCTGGCTTCCACCGCGATTCTCACCGCGCTTAACGCCGTTGCGCCGGGTAAAACGGAAAAGCAAATCGGCGCGCTGCTGGCGGCGGAAGGGCAGCCTAATAGCGTGGTGATGATTGCCGCTACCGGCGAGCGCTTCGCCTGGGCGAATCTCTATCCGGGCGATAAGGTGATTCAGCGCGGAGATAAATTCTCGCTGACCACCGGCTTCAAAGGCGGCCTGAGCAGCCGCGCCGCCTACGTGGTGACCGATGAGAGCGAACTGGCGCCCGAGGTGGCTGATTATCTCGAGGTCGTGGCGAAGCCCTATTTCAACGCGGTGGTGAACTGGCTGGAAAATCTGCGCATCGGCATGCGCGGCGGCGATATGTATGCGCTGATAGAGCAGGCGTTGCCGAAGGCGGAATATCACTGGCACCTGAATCCGGGGCATCTGGTCGCGGATGAGGAGTGGCTCTGTTCGCCCATTGGCCCCCATTCAACCGCCTGCCTGCAAAGCGGGATGATACTGCAAATCGACATCATTCCTTCCCGCCCGGGCTACGGCGGCGCAAGCATTGAAGATACCGTGGCGCTTGCCGATAGCGCGTTGCGTCGGGAGCTGGCGCAGCGCTATCCCGAACTCTGGCAGCGTATCGTCGCCCGGCGCTTGTATATCGGCGAGCAGCTTGGCATTGTGCTTCCTGAAGAGGTGCTGCCATTTTCCAGTACCGTGGGATACCTGCGTCCGTGGCTGCTGAATCCCGAGCGCGCGCTGGTGTGCGCACCATACTGACACAATGCTGTCAGTAGGCCTGTCTTACACTCCTCCTGAACCCAAACAATGGACAGGAGGATGTATGAACAACGTAATTAACTGGTTTGAGATCCCGGTTGCGGAGATGGATCGTGCCGTGGCGTTTTACGAGCCGGTGATGCAGGTGACGCTGCGTCGGGAAAAAATGGATTGCATCGAGATGGCCGTTTTCCCGCATGAGGATCCGGCTCCTGGCGGCGCGCTGGCAAAGTTCGATGGCGTTAAGCCCTCCGATCAGGGATGTATTATCTATCTGCATACTGACAATCTGGCGGCCACGCTCGATCGCGTCAACTCGGCGGGCGGAAGCTGCGTGTTTGGCCCCCTTGAACTGGCGGACGATATCGGCACGATTGCCCTTTTTATTGATAGCGAGGGTAATCGGATTGGCCTTCACCAACCCGCGTAAATGAGACAACAGAAATGAGCCGACGCGCCGACCGCCTTTTTCAAATCGTCCAGATCCTGCGCGGGAGGAGATTAACCACCGCCGGGCTGCTGGCCGAGCGGCTCGGCGTGTCAGAGCGCACCATCTACCGCGACATTCGCGACCTCTCGCTCTCCGGCGTCCCGGTTGAGGGGGAAGCCGGGAGCGGCTACCGGCTGCTGGCAGGCTATGACCTACCGCCGCTGATGCTGACAACCCAGGAATCGGAAGCGCTGATGGCCGCTATACGGCTGCTGCAAACCTGGGGCGGCGCCTCTCTGTCCCAGGCGCTGGAGTCGGCGCAGGAAAAAGTGCTGGCTATTTTGCCTGCCGAGAGCCGCCGTAAGGCGGAGCAGTCGCGCGTGTTCGCACCGGACTTTGGTGCGCAGGGCTATAGTAAAGATCAGTTTGATATAGTGCATCGGGCAGTCTCCGCCCAGCAGGCGCTGGGGCTGCGCTATCGCGATGAAGCGGGAAACGTGTCGCAGCGTGACGTACTGCCGCTGGGGCTTTTTTTCTGGGGCGAGCGCTGGCTGCTGGTGACCTGGTGCGAACTGCGGGAAGATTATCGCTGTTTTCGCCTTGACCGCTGTCTGGAGATTTCCGCCACCGGGCGTCATTTCAGCGAACGAGCCGATCGCTCATTGAGTGATTTCTTGCGTAAGGTGAGATGCGAAGAGCGTTAGCTTTTATGATCCCCGGCGTAGTTGCCGGGGATCATCGAGCCGATTAGAAGTTGTAGCCGACCACGAAGTAACCACCCCAGCCGGTAGAGCGGACGTTAAAGTCGCCGTCGCCGAAGTTCAGCTTCGCGTCATCCGCCCACTGGCCGCCGTTGTGGAAGTAACGCGCCACGACGGAGTAGTGCCAGTGATCGTAGTTCAGCGCCAGGATATGGCTGGACGCGATGGAGTTGCTGGTGCGTGAATGCTTACCGTTCAAATCATAAGCGTTGTCATCGCCCAGATCGGAGCCCCAGTCAAAGTTGGTGAAGCCGATATAGCTCAGTGAACCGCCCCACAGGTCGGTCAGCGGCACGAAGTATTTCACTTTGAAGCGGTAGCCGTCCCACTCGTTCTCGTTTGATGCGCCATAGTTTTGCCACTGATATTTCGCATAGACGTTGAGCGAGAGGCTCATCGGCAGGCCGGTATCGATATCGGTACCCAGACCCATATACCAGGTGCTCTGACGACCGGACTTGTTGCGGCCCATGTCGTAGATATAGTTGTTAGCGAAATACCACTCTTTGAACGGGCCGAAGCTGAGGTCGGTACCGGTCAGTTTGTCGATGGAGAAGCGCGGCTCAATTTCCATAAACAGCGGGGAACCGTGGTTCCAGATACCTTTCGCGTTGGTGTTACCACCGAAGAATACCGGCGCATCCATATAGCCATAGAAATCAAACCAGTCTTTCTTGGCGAACGCTTCATATTCCAGATAAGTATCGTTACGGATCTGCGGCCCAAAACGAGTGTGGTAGCTACCCACCACGTTTACACTCTGGTGCCACCAATCAGACAGGTATTGCGGTTTGTCGTTTTCTGCCGCGCTGGCAGAGAAAGATGCGGAGAGCGCCAGAGCTGCGCCGGCTGCCAGTAATGTTTTTTTCATAATGATGCCACTGTTTAAATTAAGCCTGAAGGCGTTAAAAGAAGCGCCGAAGCGTTTCTAAATATTTCGTATTTCTGTGGCGTCTATTATAGGAATCATTGCTCACAAAAATATGTGTTGTTTCACATAACGAACATATGCGTAATCGATTGCGTTCACGATTTTATGCATTTCTTGCGGGAATGCCACCGAAATTCATAAATTCTGGCAATTTTTAGTGAACTGAATGGAAAATCTGTAAGTGGATTAGCATGAGAGGAGGGGAGCCGGATGTTCAGGGCATCCGGCTGACGGGGTTACGGCGTGTTTGCGGGCTGGATATCGTGGATGCGGACAAAGCCAACCTGCTCGGGCGTTACGCCATTCAGGCGTAGCGGAATATCGACGTCGCTCGGCGCCAGAACGCTTGCCGGCGCGCTAATCAGCTGATTTTGGACGTTAACTTCCTGATAGCTATCGGTGGTACCGCTGATCTGCCCGGAGGCGACCGTCGCGCTAAAGGCCGGCAGCGGATCGTTTGATTCACCCTGGATACGCAGGGTCAGGCGGGTACCGTCGCCATCCGGCGCGATATTGAGCAGCGACATGCGCAGCGTACCAATCTGACTTTTGAGACGGGCCGGCGTTTTCGCCTCCGGCAGCAGGTATACGCCGCTGCTCGATTTCGCATTCAGCACGTTTTGTTGGGTAATTTTGACCGTTTGCTGGTTGAGCTGGGTCATCTCTTTGCTCAGCGTGCTCACGCTCTGGTTCATCTGGCGGATTTCGCTTTGCTGCGCGCAGGCGCTGAGGGTGAAAATGCTACCCACGATGGCCAGCTTTAAATAACGTCTTGTCATAGTTGGGATTCCGTTAACAGAGGATGCTTAATGGTAGACCGATCGGATAATCGCACTATAGATCCTTTGTCTCAAAAGCTCTTTCTTTGTTGTCGGGTCACTTCGCGGTAAACTACCCGTTAGTTTAACTACATGTCAGGACGCGCCATGCATTGCCCTTTCTGTTTCGCCGTAGATACCAAAGTTATCGACTCTCGTCTGGTGGGCGAGGGCTCTTCCGTGCGTCGTCGTCGTCAGTGTCTGGTCTGTAATGAACGTTTTACGACGTTTGAAGTGGCGGAACTGGTGATGCCGCGAGTCGTAAAAAGCAACGACGTGCGCGAGCCTTTTAATGAGGACAAACTGCGCAGCGGTATGCTGAAAGCGCTGGAGAAGCGCCCGGTCAGCTCAGACGATGTCGAAATGGCGGTTAACCATATAAAAACCCACCTGCGCGGGACCGGCGAGCGGGAAGTGCCGAGCAAAATGATCGGCAACCTGGTGATGGAGCAGCTGAAGAAGCTCGATAAAGTCGCCTACATCCGCTTTGCTTCCGTCTATCGCAGCTTCGAAGATATCAAAGAGTTTGGCGAAGAGATCGCCCGCTTACAGGACTGAGCCCATGCAGGATGAAATATACATGGCGCGAGCGCTGAAGCTGGCCGCGCGCGGACGCTTCACCACGCACCCAAACCCGAATGTCGGCTGCGTGATCGTTAAAGATGGCCAGATCGTCGGCGAAGGTTTTCACTATCGCGCCGGTGAACCGCACGCGGAAGTGCACGCGCTGCGCATGGCGGGCGAAAAAGCGAAAGGCGCGACGGCGTACGTCACGCTGGAGCCCTGTAGCCATCACGGGCGAACGCCGCCGTGCTGCGAGGCGCTGATTGCCGCAGGGGTGACCCGCGTGGTTGCGGCGATGCAGGATCCGAACCCGCAGGTCGCGGGTCGCGGTTTGTACCGTTTGCAGCAGGAAGGGGTTGACGTCAGTCACGGGCTGATGATGAACGAAGCCGAGGCGCTGAATAAAGGTTTTCTTAAGCGGATGCGCACCGGTTTTCCCTGGATTCAGTTAAAAATGGGCGCATCGCTGGATGGGCGCACGGCGATGGCCAGCGGAGAGAGCCAGTGGATCACCTCACCGCAGGCGCGGCGCGATGTGCAGCGCCTGCGCGCGCAAAGCCACGCCATCCTGACCAGCAGCGCGACGGTGCTGGCGGATGACCCGGCGCTAACCGTACGCTGGGACGAGCTCAACGCCGACACCCAGGCGCTGTACCCGCAGGAAAACCTGCGCCAGCCTTTGCGCATCGTTATCGATAGTCAGAATCGCGTCACGCCGCAGCATCGTATCGTGGAGCAGGCGGGTGAAACGCTGTTTGCCCGTACCCGTGCAGATGAACGCCAGTGGCCGGAGAACGTACGCACGCTGCTGGTGCCGGAGCATAACGGTCGCCTGGATCTGGTGGTCCTGATGATGCTGCTGGGCAAACAGCAAATTAACTCGATCTGGGTGGAAGCAGGCCCCACCCTTGCCGGCGCGCTGCTGGAGGCCGGGCTGGTGGACGAGCTTATCGTCTATATTGCGCCTAAACTGTTAGGCAGCGATGCGCGCGGATTATGTGTACTGCCGGGGCTTGAGAAACTTGAGCAAGCACCCCATTTCAAATTCAATGAGATACGTCATGTAGGCCCGGATATTTGCCTGCATTTAGTGAACGCTTGATTTCCCCGGACAAAAGGGAAAGCAGTGCGCCGATTATTATGATAGAATCCGCCCCCCTTGCGGGGCCAAATGAACTGAACCCGAAGGAAGAGTATGAACATTATTGAAGCTAACGTTGCTACCCCGGACGCTCGCGTCGCCATCACCATCGCGCGTTTCAACAACTTTATCAACGACAGCCTGCTGGATGGCGCGATTGACGCCCTGAAGCGTATTGGCCAGGTCAAAGATGAAAACATTACCGTGGTTTGGGTTCCAGGCGCGTATGAGCTGCCGCTGGCGGCTGACGCACTGGCGAAAACCGGTAAGTATGACGCAGTGATCGCGCTGGGTACCGTTATCCGTGGCGGCACCGCGCACTTTGAATATGTGGCTGGCGGTGCAAGCAATGGCCTGGCGCACGTCGCTCAGGACAGCGGAATCCCGGTAGCCTTCGGTGTTCTGACCACAGAAAGTATTGAACAAGCCATCGAACGCGCTGGCACCAAAGCCGGTAACAAAGGCGCTGAAGCCGCGTTGACCGCGCTGGAAATGATTAACGTATTGAAAGCCATCAAGGCCTGATTTTTGTAAGGGGAATTCCGTGAAACCTGCTGCTCGTCGCCGCGCCCGTGAGTGTGCTGTCCAGGCGCTTTACTCCTGGCAGTTGTCCAAAAACGACATCGCTGATGTCGAATACCAGTTCCTTGCGGAACAGGATGTGAAAGATGTAGACGTTCTGTATTTCCGCGAACTGCTGTCCGGAGTGGCGACTAACAGCGCGTATCTCGACGGCCTGATGAAGCCGTATCTTTCTCGTCTGCTGGACGAGCTGGGTCAGGTGGAAAAAGCGGTGCTGCGTATCGCACTGTTTGAGCTGTCAAAGCGTAGCGATGTACCGTACAAAGTTGCGATTAACGAAGCCATCGAACTGGCGAAAACCTTTGGCGCTGAAGATAGCCATAAGTTTGTCAACGGCGTGCTGGACAAAGCTGCCCCGGTAATTCGTCCCAACAAAAAGTAAATTCCAGGGCCGGTTTTTGCAGAGTCTCACTTCTGCAAACCGGCCTTATTCTTTTCTTTTTCTGAGGCATAACGTATGGCATGCGGCGAATTTTCCCTGATTGCCCGTTATTTTGATCGCGTAAAAAGCGCACGTCTTGATGTTGAAACCGGCATTGGCGACGACTGCGCGCTCCTGAACATCCCCGAGAAAAAAACGCTGGCAATCAGCACCGACACCCTGGTGGCGGGAAACCATTTTTTACCCGATATCGACCCTGCCGACCTCGCCTATAAAGCGCTGGCGGTTAACCTGAGCGACCTGGCGGCAATGGGCGCTGAACCGGCGTGGCTAACCCTGGCCCTGACCCTGCCGGAAGCGGACGAAGCCTGGCTTGAGGCCTTTAGCGACAGCCTGTTCGTGCAGCTTAATTATTACGATATGCAGCTCATTGGCGGCGATACCACGCGCGGACCGCTGTCGATGACGCTGGGTATTCACGGCTATGTGCCGACGGGACGCGCTTTGAAGCGCTCCGGGGCAAAGCATGGCGACTGGATTTACGTCACCGGCACGCCGGGAGACAGCGCCGCGGGTCTGGCGATTTTGCAGGATCGGCTGCAGGTTGAAGATGACGCCGACGCGGATTATCTCCTGGCGCGCCATCTGCGTCCGCTGCCGCGGGTTCTGCAGGGGCAGGCGCTGCGCGATTTGGCGAACGCCGCCATCGATCTCTCCGACGGCCTGATTTCTGACCTGGGGCATATTCTCAAGGCCAGCGGCTGCGGCGCGCGCGTCGATCTTGATGCGATGCCGTTCTCGGATGCGCTGCTGCGCCAGGTTGAGCCTGAGCAGGCGCTGCGCTGGGCGCTCTCCGGCGGTGAAGATTACGAGCTGTGCTTTACCGTACCTGAACTCAATCGCGGGGCGCTGGACGTGGCCCTTGCCAACCTCGGCGCGCGTTTTACCTGCATTGGGCAGATCCTGCCGGAATCGGAAGGTCTGCAGTTCATACGCGAAGGTAAGCCCGTCACGTTCGATTTTAAGGGATACGATCATTTTGGCGCGTAGTAGAGATGTGGCGAAAAGCCGCCTGAAGATGAGCAACCCCTGGCATCTGCTGGCAACGGGATTTGGCAGCGGCCTTAGCCCCGTGGTTCCCGGCACCATGGGATCGCTGGCGTCGATCCCCTTCTGGTATTTGCTGACCTTACTCCCCTGGCAGCTCTATTCGCTGGCGGTGATGATGAGCATCTGCATTGGCGTCTATATTTGCCACCGTACGGCGAAAGATATGGGTACCCACGATCATGGCAGCATTGTCTGGGATGAGTTTGTCGGGATGTGGATCACCCTGATGGCTCTACCGACGATGGACTGGCAGTGGGTCGCCGCCGGATTTGTGATTTTCCGCCTCTTTGATATGTGGAAGCCGTGGCCCATCCGCTGGTTCGACCGCAATATCCACGGCGGGATGGGGATCATGGTGGACGATATTGTCGCCGGGGTGATTTCCGCCGGGGTGCTGTACGTGATTGGCCACCACTGGCCGATTGGTCTTTTTTAAACACTGTCCGGGCGGCTGGCCTGGCGCCTCTGGGAAATGGATCAGGCAGGCTTTTCCCGGAGGCGGTGCTGCGCACCTGTCCGGGCTACCGGCCCGCAGGCGTTGGTGAGTCAGTCGCCCGCAGATGCTGGTGAACCTGTAGCCCGGCTAAGCGCAGCGCGAGCCGGGAATCGGCAGGGAACCGCGCGTTACTTGAACCCCACAATCGGGTGCGGTTTATACGGCGTCTCCAGCTTTTCAATCTGATCCGGCGTCAGCGTTAAATCGACCGCATGCAGCAGCTCATCCAGCTGCTCCTGCCTTGAGGCGCCGATAATCGGCGCGGCTACGCCCGGCTTGCTCAATAGCCAGGCCAGCGCCACCTGCGCGCGGTTGGCGTCAAGCTCTTCCGCGACTTCGGCCAGGTTTGTCGCAATCAGTTCATCATTCTCATCAGTGGCATTGTAAAGCGCCTTACCGACTTCATCAGATACCAGACGGGCGGTGGTTTCCCCCCACGGACGGGTCAGGCGACCGCGCGCCAGCGGACTCCACGGCATCACCGCGACGCCTTCACGGCTGCACAGCGGCAGCATTTCGTTTTCTTCTTCACGATAAATCAGATTGTAGTGATCCTGCATGGTGACGAAGCGGGCCCAGTTATTCTGCCGCTGTAGCGCTAACGCCTGGGCAAACTGACGGGCATGCATTGACGATGCGCCGATATAGCGGGCTTTACCCGCCTTGACGACGTCGTTTAGCGCTTCGAGAGTTTCTTCAATGGGCGTGGTGTAATCCCAGCGATGGATTTGCAGCAAATCGACATACTCCATGCCGAGGCGGCGCAGGCTGTCGTCAATGGAGCGCAGGATCTGCGCGCGCGACAGTCCCTGCGGCAGATCGCCCACCTGATGGTAAACCTTGGTGGCGACGATCACGGAATCGCGACGAGCATACTCACGCAGCGCGCGCCCGAGGATCTCTTCGCTGCTGCCGTCAGAGTAGTTATTCGAGGTGTCGAAGAAGTTAATGCCGCCTTCGAGGGCGTATTTTATCAGCGGGCGGCTGCTCTCTTCCGGTAAGGTCCATGCATGGTTACCGCGGTCCGGTTCGCCAAAGGTCATACAGCCGAGGCAGAGTCGGGAAACGCGGAGATCGGTATCGCCAAGAGGGATATAGTGCATAGTGCGCTCCTGCTACGGGTAAAGGGTATCCTTTAAGCATAGCAGGAGCGGTGGCGGCAATTATGCCAGCCAGGCGTGGATTTTGGCTTCTATTCCGGCGGCGTCCAGGCCGAGGTCGGCGTGCGCTTCTTCCTGGGTTCCCTGCGGGATAAAGAAATCAGGCAGGCCGAGATTGAGCACAGGAACCGCGCGGCGGCGGGACATCAGCAGCTCATTCACGCCGCTGCCCGCACCGCCCATAATGGCATTCTCTTCCAGGGTGACCAGCACTTCGTGTTCTGCGGCCAGCTGTAGCACCAGCGCTTCATCCAGCGGTTTGGCAAAGCGCATATCCACCAGGGTGGCGTTAAGCTTTTCCGCGACTTTTGCCGCCTGCGGCAGCAGCGTGCCGAAGTTCAGAATCGCGATTTTTTCACCTTCGCGTTTCACTACGCCTTTACCGATAGGCAGCGAGGCCAGCGGTTCAAAGGCCGCGCCGGTACCGGAGCCGCGCGGATAGCGCACCGCGCTCGGGCCGTCGTTGTAGTGATAACCGGTATACAGCATCTGGCGGCACTCGTTCTCATCGCTGGGGGTCATGATGACCATGTCAGGAATGCAGCGCAGGAAGGAGATATCAAACGCGCCCTGATGGGTTTGCCCATCGGCGCCGACGATACCCGCACGGTCGATAGCGAACAGCACCGGCAGCTTCTGGATGGCGACATCGTGAATCACCTGATCGTAGGCGCGCTGCAGGAAGGTGGAGTAGATCGCCACCACCGGCTTATAGCCGCCGATCGCCAGGCCGGCGGCAAAGGTCACCGCGTGCTGCTCGGCAATGGCCACGTCGAAATACTGGTCGGGGTATTTTTTCGAGAACTCGACCATCCCTGAACCTTCGCGCATCGCTGGCGTGACGGCCATCAGCTTGTCATCTTTCGCGGCGGTTTCGCACAACCAGTCGCCAAAGATTTTCGAGTAAGAGGGCAGGCCGCCGCTGCTTTTCGGCAGCACGCCGCTGGTGTGATCGAATTTTGGCACCGCGTGGAAGGTGATCGGGTCTTTTTCGGCGGGCTCATAGCCGCGGCCTTTTTTGGTCATGATATGCAGGAACTGCGGACCTTTCAGGTCGCGCATATTCTTCAGCGTATTTACCAGACCGATAACATCATGACCGTCCACCGGCCCAATGTAGTTAAAGCCCAGTTCTTCAAACAGGGTTCCTGGAACCACCATCCCTTTGATATGTTCCTCGGTGCGTTTGAGCAGCTCTTTAATCGGCGGCACGCCAGAGAAGACCTTTTTGCCGCCTTCGCGCAGCGTGGAGTAGAGTTTGCCGGAGAGCAGCTGCGCCAGATGATTGTTTAGCGCGCCGACGTTCTCGGAGATCGACATTTCGTTGTCGTTGAGCACCACCAGCAGATCGGGTTTGATATCGCCAGCGTGGTTCATCGCTTCAAACGCCATCCCGGCGGTTATCGCCCCGTCGCCGATTACGCAAACCGCGCGGCGCTGCTTATCCTCTTTGGCTGCGGCGATAGCTATGCCGATTCCGGCAGAGATGGAGGTCGACGAGTGGCCGACGCTCAGGACGTCATACTCGCTTTCTCCGCGCCACGGGAAGGGGTGCAGCCCGCCTTTCTGGCGGATGGTGCCGATCCGATCGCGGCGTCCGGTCAGAATTTTATGCGGGTAAGCCTGGTGGCCGACGTCCCAGATCAGGCGATCGAAAGGCGTGTTGTAGACGTAGTGCAGCGCCACGGTTAGTTCTACCGTACCGAGCCCGGAGGCAAAGTGTCCGCTGGAGCGGCTGACGCTGTCCAGCAGATAACGCCGCAGTTCGTCGCACAGTTTCGGCAGGCTATCTTTCGGCAACAAACGCAACTCCTGGGTGGAATCCACCAGCGCCAGGGTCGGGTATTTGGCAATATCAAAACTCATCAGAGACTCATTTATTGTTTATTTATCACGCTGAATTATGTAATTCGCGAGCGCTTCCAGTGCCGTGGTATCCAGAGATTGCGCGGCCAGCTCAGTTAACGACCGGCGGGCGTCGGTAATCAGGTCAAAGGCCTTTTTCCGGGCTTGCTCGAGTCCCAAAAGGGCGGGGTAGGTACTTTTGCCCAGCTGCTGGTCGGCTCCCTGACGTTTGCCAAGTGTGGCAGTATCCCCTACCACGTCGAGAATGTCATCCTGGACCTGGAAGGCGAGACCGATGTTCTCGGCGTATCGATCGAGAGCGGGTAGCGCCCTGCGTCCGGCTTCACCTGCGCTCAGCGCGCCCATTCGTACCGCGGCGCGAATCAACGCGCCGGTCTTATGGCGGTGAATTCGCTCCAGCGACGTCAGATCAACCTGATGGCCTTCCGCTTCCAGATCCAGCGCCTGACCGCCGCACATACCGGCGATGCCGCTGGCCTGGGCCAGCTCAGAAATCATCGCCAGGCGATCGCGATCCGGCACTTCCGGCATCGGCGCATCACTCAGTATAGAAAACGCCAGCGTTTGTAGGGCGTCTCCGGCAAGAATTGCGTTCGCTTCGCCGAATTTTATATGGCAGGTCGGCTGGCCGCGGCGTAAATCGTCATCGTCCATCGCCGGGAGATCATCGTGCATCAGCGAATAGGCATGGATGCATTCGACGGCGGCGGCAGGGGCATCCAGCGTAGCGCGGCTAACGCCAAACATATCGCCGGTCGCGTAAACCAGGAACGGGCGCAGGCGTTTGCCGCCTAATAGTGCGCCATACTGCATGGCTTCGACCAGCGGAGTGTTCTGAAAGGGCTGCGGAGCGATAAAACGGCGCAGCGCTTCGTTAGCCTGCTCGACGCACGCCTGTAGCTGTTGCGGGAAGTCCATTTATTCAGCGTCCGGCGTAAAAGGGGTAAGCGGCGCGTCTTCGCTATCCGCCAGCAGAATTTGTACGCGCTGTTCGGCCTGCTGCAGCTTTGCCTGCCCCTGGCGCGCCAGCTGGATCCCGCGCTCGAATTCGCCGAGCGCTTCTTCTAACGGCAGCGAGCCGCTTTCCAGACGATTAACAATTTGCTCCAGCTCGCCCAGGGCGGTTTCAAAGCTGGCCGGGGCCTCATTTTTCTTTGGCATAGTGAATATAGACTCTTGTAATGTCTCGATGGCTATCAATATGGTAACGAAGTCGCGCGGTTAATCAAATAACGCGCAATGCCAGGTGAAAAGCGTCCAATAGTGGTATACTCCGCGCCCTGGATGCAGACGCCAGTCGCGCCTGTACAACTTTTTATGCTTAAAGCCCCGTCGGGCTTGCCAACGACGGGCTTGCCAACGAATAGTGTCGCCATGAAGTTTATCATTAAATTGTTCCCGGAAATCACCATCAAAAGCCAATCTGTGCGATTGCGCTTCATTAAAATTTTAACCGGGAACATTCGTAACGTTCTCAAAAACTATGATGAGACGCTTGCCGTCGTTCGTCACTGGGATCATATCGAGGTCCGGGCGAAGGATGAAAACCAGCGTCCGGCTATTCGCGATGCCCTGACCCGTATCCCCGGTATCCACCATATTCTGGAAGTCGAAGACGTTCCTTATACCTCTCTGCACGATATTTTCGAGCAGACGCTGCCGCTGTGGCGTGACGCGCTGGAAGGTAAAACGTTCTGCGTGCGCGTTAAGCGTCGCGGTAAGCATGAGTTTACCTCAATCGAAGTGGAGCGCTACGTCGGCGGCGGTTTGAACCAGCATATTGAAACGGCGCGAGTGAAGCTGACCGATCCCGATGTGACGGTTAACCTCGAGATCGAAAACGATCGCCTGCTGCTGGTTAAAGGGCGCTACGAAGGTATCGGCGGTTTCCCGATCGGCACCCAGGAAGACGTGCTGTCGCTCATTTCCGGCGGTTTCGACTCCGGCGTTTCCAGCTATATGCTGATGCGCCGCGGCTGCCGCGTGCATTACTGCTTCTTTAACCTCGGCGGCGCGGCCCATGAAATCGGCGTGCGTCAGGTCGCGCACTATCTGTGGAACCGCTTCGGCAGCTCACACCGCGTGCGCTTCGTGGCGATTAACTTCGAGCCGGTGGTGGGTGAGATCCTGGAGAAAGTCGACGACGGTCAGATGGGCGTGGTGCTCAAGCGGATGATGGTGCGCGCGGCGTCAAAAGTCGCCGAGCGCTACGGCGTCCAGGCGCTGGTCACCGGCGAGGCGTTAGGCCAGGTTTCCAGCCAGACGCTGACCAACCTGCGCCTGATCGACAACGTCTCGGATACGCTGATTCTGCGTCCGCTGATTTCGCACGATAAAGAGCACATTATTGACCTCGCGCGTGAAATCGGCACTGAAGATTTTGCCCGCACCATGCCGGAATACTGCGGCGTTATCTCGAAGAGCCCCACCGTGAAAGCGGTGAAGGCGAAGATCGAGGCGGAAGAAGAGCACTTCGATTTCAGCATCCTTGAGAAAGTGGTGGCGGAAGCGAGCAACATTGATATCCGCGATATCGCTCAGCAGACCGAGCAGGACGTAGTGGAAGTGGAAACCGTCAGCGGTTTTGGCCCTGACGACGCGATCCTCGATATCCGCTCTATCGACGAGCAGGACGATAAGCCGCTGAAGGTGGAAGGCGTGGACGTGGTTTCTCTACCGTTCTATAAGCTGAGCACCAAATTTGGCGATCTCGACCAGAGTAAAACCTGGCTGCTGTGGTGCGAGCGCGGGGTGATGAGCCGCCTGCAGGCGCTGTATCTGCGCGAGCAGGGCTTTGAAAACGTGAAGGTATATCGCCCCTAGTTCTTCAGGAGCAAGGCGCAATCATGAAAACGGCAACCCTGGGTTGTAATGCCGATCAGTTAAGGATCGGTTGATCGATCCAGTGGCTGTGTAAAAATCCGGAAATGCTCACCCTTTTCCGGATTTTTTTATGCACATTGGACAGGCTCTTGATCTGGTATCCCGTTACGATTCTCTGCGTAACCCTCTGGCTTCTCTGGGCGATTATCTTGACCCGGAACTGATTTCCCGCTGCCTTGAAGAGTCCGGCACTGTCACGTTACGCAAACGGCGCCTTCCTCTGG